>ERZ791897.15-NODE-15-length-207443-cov-7.366130_pt1 | contig 207443 bp, 211 predicted proteins | sample MGYA00510152_ERZ791897 | MGnify/ENA primary metagenome ERZ791897 (study PRJEB30046, sample SAMN00792050) | human gut metagenome | study: EMG produced TPA metagenomics assembly of the A metagenome-wide association study of gut microbiota in type 2...
AATGACGGTGCTATATAATAAAATAAAAAATATAAATATTATATATAAATATATATGTGTGCTTTGTCACAAATGACGTCCCATTTTCAATCATTCATAGCTTCACTTCTTATTGCTTCATAAAGACCAAAGTAGTCAACCTTCCTTGGTTGAAGAGACAGCAAAGACTGGAAAGTAATTGTTTTCTGATTCGGGACCTTCTGGTCTAATATCTTTGTTGCAATCACGTAAAAATCCCATAATGATAAATCAAGTATGTTCTGTTCTCGGCTCATGGCAGTCCAGACACAGAACACGTACACGTCTGAGTGCCGGCAGTATTGAGAATCGGCTGAGTAGTTTCCAGAAGCGTCCAGCGATTTTGCTGGGGCTATACGGAAAGAGATTCTTGCCGGATGTTCGCTCTCCCAGGCTTGTATGTATGCGGAAGATTTAACTTCTACACGTATGCCGTCCGGACTGAGCAAATCGTATGCATCCATAGATACCCGAAAATTTGTTCGGGGGGGGGTAATACCGGATTGAGTATTCATTGCCTCCAGGACTATAAACTCTGCAAAAGCTCCACGGTTCACGTTCCGGATTAAGTCAGAGTAAGCCCATGACCAGAAATCTAGGACAGAGCTGCCGAGCTCCTTATCTTTAAAAGTCAGCTGTTCGCTGCCATCGTACATAAGACCACCTCACACGTTTTTCTTAAGCATAGCAAAGTGAGTAACGAAAAACAATTACAAATTGTAAAAATAATGCTTGACTGCTCTGCGCTCATGAGTGCTACGATTACGCCACGAAAACAAAAACAACATTCCAAAAGGAGATAGAGATCATGAAAAATACAATGGATAGCAAGGATTTAAATACAGTAGAATTTCTGGATGGGATTCTTTCCAGAAAGAATTTCAAAAGTGCAGAAGAAAGAAAAGCAGCCATTGAAACATGGCTTACGGATGTTCTTCAAAACGAATTCTTCACAGTTGGTCAGAAAATTAAAGCGATGGAATATGCTGAGATGTTAAAGGAAAGAGCAAACAAATAGAAGGAGATGTGAAAGATGATTAAGAGATCAAGAGCCAACAGAACAGAGAAAGCTACATACCGCAACAACCGGAATGAGCATAAATTCATAGATGTTGTTCACCATGGAGACGGTCATTACTACATGATCCAGTACATAAAGCATGAGCTTCCAGAAAGAACAGTTGTCAATTATATGGGAACCAGATGCGGACGCAAGCAGAAGTTCCGGATTGGTAAAGCAACACTCATTGGAATTCTGGAAGATTACACGAAAGTCGAGGAGGTATAGAGATGAACATTCATAAGAGCATCATGGAACTGAGCAGCAAGGCAAAGATGCAACAGACAGTGACATCAGCTTTGAAGATTCTGGACGAGTATGAGTTCCAGAGTGCAAACATCACAGAAGCGATTGAACTTCTGAAGAAGGAAGCAGAGAAACTTGACGGTGAGATTGAAGATCTCATGGATAGCGCAGCTGGTGGAAAATTAGATATTGAGAAAGCGTTCGAGGAGGAATAGAGATGGCAAGATATAGAGAGTTCAGAAAGATTGATAGCGAGATGGTAAGAAGCATGTGCATCAGAGAATGTTATTACACCAGAGGAGATGTGGATGCGTACACGCATCTGCTGGTTGACCTTTGCGATTTCAAGAAAGAAATTACGATGGATGACCTGGAAGAGATCACGGAAGATATCCTGGAGCACTCAGATGTCAATAGCTTTTGCGGACTGTATGGCTGCTCAGAAAAGGAGTTGTTCCAGAGTACATTGTGGAAGCTGATTAACGAATGCTGCAAGACGTTCGTGGAAAGAATTTGATGGAGGTGAAAGCGGTGGAAAGACCAGAGATGTTGTATACGATCACAGTCGGACAGACCAGGCAGAAATACAGGGACAACATAAAAGCCCTGGACAACATTCTTTCGTTGACTATGTGCGGAAGCCTGGAAGAGATCAAAGAAATTGCCGGAGAGTGGGTTATCAACCGGGTTATGGCAGAAATGATCACCCAGCAGGAGTACATCCGTGAGCGAGAGAAAGCTAACTGGGGATGGGATAGAGGCTTTGTGGATTTTAGCAAGCAAGGGAGCTGTATATTAAACTGTAACAATAATGCTTGACTGCCTTAGAGCCAGCCTGTTACGATAACGATGCGATAAATCATTACCACTGATTTATCGGAATCTACGGAAGGAGGATATCACAGTGGGGAAGAAGAAGCATCCGGAAACGGACAAAGAAAAAGAGCTGCTAGAAAAACGTTTGCTTAAAATGCAAATCGCCGCCACCATCACTGAAATTATTGTTGGAGCAATAACTGGTATATCAGCATTGGTAACGGCAATCGTTCATTGGTTCAAGTAGACTACATTTAGTAGCCGCTCAAAGGCTTGGGAGTTGTGGCTCCCTTGCCCTTTGAGTTTAGCATAAAGGAGGTTAGAAGTAAATGAAAAAATCTGAAATGAGAAATGAGATCCAGAAGACGAAAGCGAACACATTGCAGAAAGTTGGAAGATGGGCGTTGCTGCTTATGATGGTTGAGATTATTGCCTGGAATGTGAAGGGAATGAATCCATTCATCCTGGTGGCGATTCTGGCAACGTGTTTAGTAGAAGTGGCGGTCTGCATGATTACGCTGAAAGAGCTTGGGAAGCAGAATAGAGAAAGAAAGTAGAAAAAAGATTGCAGTCACTGAGGTGGCTGTAATTTTATGCCCGAAAACCGGGAGGAAGGAGAAAAAGATGGGAAGATTGAAACATTATCAGCATTGCGAAGTAATCATAGCTCCGGAGGGTGACGAAGCGGCATGCACGGTTGGTGGCTGTGAGGATGAAATGGTGCACCAGGAGTTGAAGAAATGCAATTCCAGAAATGAGCTTGGAAAACAGAACAATGGCAAGCGGTTTCTGACCGATAAAGAGATCAAAGCCTTGGTAGAACAGTTTGTGAAGGATGATGATATAATCGCACAGACCTATGAGGAGATTGCAAAGAGAAGAAAGGATAAGAATTTCCAGTACAGCCTCGTGAAGCAGGGAGTGTCAATGACAATCGTTTCCAGATTCTGCGACATGGGAATTGCCAGACCGAGCGCAATGAAGCTGGCAATGGGAGTAGTGAATATCCTGTATGATCTGTATGTGGCAGAGTGCCAGGTAAAAGCTGAGATAGAGCAGAAAGAAGAAAAGATTGTTGATGCAATCGAGAAGCCAATCCCGGATACAGCGGATAGCGAAGAAACGGAAGAGCCGAAAGAGAATGTTCCTGGGATTCCGGAAAAGCTCCAGGAAGACGTGAAGAAGATTGTGGTATCTCCGAAAAGTATCACCCTGGAAGATGCCGTAATAGAGGCAGGGAAGATTAAGAGCCTTATGGAAATGATGGATAGCTATTATTACGATTACCTGTCACCAGATGCCAGCGAGAAGATGCAGTCGTTCTACTGTGTGTTTGATATTCTGAAGAAGAGATATGAAGAGTTTGAAGATGGTTTGCAGCACATTATCTACGGATAAAGCGTGGCTGTAATTTTTTTGCCCGAAATTGTAAAAACATTGCTTGACAAAGTAAGCAAATGTAGACTACGATAACTTCACGATAAACAATTACAAAACAAAGGAGGGCACGAAAGTGACAGTTAATGGTAGAAGAAGATTTGTGAGCAATACAGGAAAGCGATATTACGTGATCGACATGTGCAAGCAGGATATCCGGGGAGAAGAAAAATACAACCTGGAAGTTGAGAAAGACGGCAGATCGAGATTGTGTTATGGACCATTCCTGGAGCTTCTGAAATTCAAGACCATTAAAGAGGCACAGAGATACGTTCTCTACAATGAAATTGCAATCGAGACAATGTGATAGGAAGGAGAAAAGCTATGTATGTAAGAAAGACAGTAGATACTTGGGTGCTGGAAGGAAATTATGGATACGGTTGGGAGTATATCTTGACAGAGTATACCAGAAAAGAAGGGAGGGAAAGACTTAGAGAGTACAGGGAGAATGAGCCGCAATATCCGGTAAGACTTATCAAGAAGAGAGAAAGAAAGGAGAATGTAGTATGAGTAACATTTCAAGATTAACACCGGAGCAGATTGAAGCTCTGGCAAAAGAGATCAGAGAGTACCTCCTGGACAATGGGATGTGGCAGGATGTAAATATCTATTTCAACGGCAAGAGATTCACGACACTTGACCCGAAGACAGGAAAGTACCATTACAACGAAAGAGAGCATCTGATTGAGGAAGAAGACCAGGATCCGAGAAATTACTTTGAGTATGTGAATCCAAATCATATCCTCAGTATGAGCTTTGAAGGACCGGTATGCGAGATGCTTTACTACGATGAATACCCGGAGATCAGAAAAGGCTTTGACAAGATTTTTGAAAAGTATGGATTGTATTATGAGTTCGGGCATCACTGGAACTTCAGTTGCTATTACATTTGAGAAAGGAGCAGGGAGATGGAAGAAACAAGATATGCAGATACGTTCATTTATGTGCCATCGGTAAGAGAGATTGTTATGATTGCTGAAGGGAATAGAACAAATCTGTTGGATGAAGACGAAGCTGAAGGTTATGTGGATTATATCTATTACGATCAGCATGAGCTGAGTTATGGTATGCCGGAATGTGATGGAGGGCAAGTAATGCTGACAGAGCTGTTCAGGGATAAGTTCAGCAGCACAGAAGATGCGATACCGGCAGTGCTGGATATGGCATATGGAAATAAGAATCTGAAGTATGTGATTTTAGGAGATGGAGGTATTACATGCAAGGTGTGAGAAACAGCAGACTGGATGAAGCGATTGAACGCATGATCCGGATATGGGACGGAACGATTCACGGCCAGACGATTAAGAATATGTATGAGAATGGCACGGACTACGAAAGCATCTGTGATGTAGCTGGAATTGATTATGAAGATTACCTGGAGGATTAAGAATGGGAGTAATTGAGTATGAACTGCTGCTTGATGAAGAAAGAAAGCCAGTCTTGGCAAAGAAAAATAGTGGATTCAGTTATGCAGACGAGGTTTTGAATACTCCAGGCAAAATAGCACAAATGTTTATGTCTGGATGCAATGCGGAAGATTTGCCAGAAGAACATATATGGATGCTAGCATTGAACGTAAAATGTAAAGCGATAGGGATGTTCGAGGTAGCACATGGATCAAATCGTAACTGTATGACATCTCCAAGAGAATTATTTGTCAGAGCATGTGTGAGTGGGTGTGACTGTATTGCGGTTGTACATAATCATCCAAGCGGAATTTGCACGCCATCATCAGAAGACGATTCGCTGACGAAAAGGCTGGTAGAAGCAGGAGGACTGCTCGGAATACCGGTTGTAGACCATGTGATAATTGGAAAAGATAGCTACTATTCGTATGCAGAACAGAATGAGGAATTGTTAAAAACAAAGCAGGTCAGAGAAGGGCAGGAGGAATAAATGTGGAAGCAGAGAAGAGAACGCTTACGTTCGGGATAACTGGAGAGTTCATTACTCAGATTGCAAGAGAGTGGTTTTACTCTGGCGAAAAGAGCATTGAGAAAGTCATGGAGATTCTGAAAGACTGCATGACAGGAACGGATGCGTCAGAAGCCAAGATCCGGAGATACGCAGAAGATATTCTGCTTGGACGAGCCGCACTGAAAGGCAGTACAGCAGATGGCACGTATCACCTGGAAAGATATGAGCCAGGGGAAGAAAAGTCGTTACCACGAAGTATGAATATCTGGAAGATTCCACGATTGAGAAGGGAAGCGGAGGAAAAACTGAAGGAAATGAATGAACAATTTTGTGTTGCGATGGAGCATCTTCCGGAAAGTGAACAGCGAGCAGTGCGGAGAGAACTTGGGATGGAAACACAGGAAGAGCGGGCGCAACATCAGATTGATAATTTCATAAAACGGATGATGGATGTTAAAGAGCATACTACCACAGATTATGGATGGCTGGAACCGGACGGCACTTTTCATGGAGTCGAGTGGGGAGAACACCAGCACTGGGCAGACAGATATGTGGAAGAAAATTTCCCGGAGCAGTATGAAGAAATACTCGAAGCCGGGGATTGGCTTGTTGATAGAGGTTGGGTGCTACTTCATAACCCATCACAGGGAGTTGCATTTGCAACAGGAAACTTGGTAAGAGATATGACGAAAGCACAGAAAGAGTTTCTGTATGATTATTACACAGAGCGAGACTGTAAGAGAGAAGCGAATGAAATATGGGAGGAGTAAGTCATGGAGAAAATGAAGGTTGCAGGAGAGATTAAGCATGAGAAGTCTGGGAAGAGAGTCATTGTTACAGAGGAAGACGTGGACGATATCATGTGTTCGGCACTTGAAGGAGGCATTGTTTACTGGTGCAATGCAGCTAAGGTCCCGGCAGATAAGATGGTAGCATCCTGGGGGCATGAGCAGATTGCCAGAGGAGGAGAGCTGAAAATCCATGTTTGCGAACCGTTTGACGATGAAGACACAGAATGGTATACGCTGAACAAAGAAAAGTTCATAAAGGGGCTTGAAATGTATTTGCATGATCCTAGATACGAATGCCTTGAGAAAGACGTAAGCAACAGATACTATACGATAGATACGACATGTATTGATGCTGGATGCGCAGATACGATCATCCAGTATGCATTGTTCGGAGAGGAAGTCTTCGGATAATTTTTTTGCCAGATGGTAAGCAAATGCGTACCGTGAGTTAAGAAGCCTATCTTGAGGAATAACCGGTTCTAAAAGAATGAGCAGCATACATTTCTTCAGAACCGGTTGCCTAGCGGCTAAAAAAGAAAATAAAGGTGGAAGGGGATAATATATGACATTAAATGAACAGTTGAAAAAGTTGATTGAAGAGAATACCACGCAAGCAGAGGTAGCAAAGAAGATGGGAATCCATCGTCAGACGCTGAATGATTCACTTAGAAGAGACATGAGACTCACGAAGTTTGAGAAGATTGTTGACGCCCTGGGATACAAGGTCGTGTTCGTAAAGAAGTAGTATTGCGAGAGTGCTCAAAAAAATCGAAAAACTTGTAAAAACATTGCTTGACAAAGTAAGCAGATGCAGATTACGATGATGTCACGATAAACAATTACAAATCGCAAGGAGGAAAAGATATGAAATTTACAAAGAAAATGGTTGAGGTTATTGAAAGACAGATCGGCAGAAAGCTTACAGCAGATGAAATCGAAAGAGGAGCAGTTAAAGAGACAGTCAAGACTTGGAGCTCTTCAAAAGTCGTATCAATCAGAAGAGGGATGGACAAGAAATTACATATCGAAGGACAGTTCGTTGGCGATTCATATGTATATCAGAGAGCAACATTCAATGCACCGGATAAGAAATTCGAGCAGGCAGTTAGAGCATAAGGGGTAAGTGAGGAGGAACAGACCAGATGATGTATTCAGAATTTTTGAAAGGAACCGGAGCACCGGAAAATTCAAAGACATATGAGCAGTTCTTGAAGATTGAGCAGATTTACATGGATTGCGATCACATGTCAAAAGAAAAAGCATATCGCCTGTGGAAAAGCACATACGGCAAGGAAGCTAAGCTGGCAAGAAAGAAAAGGGAAGAGAGAATCAACCGACTCGCAATGCCAGAAGAACAGTATCAACAGCTTCCGAAGCCAGACCAGATCAGAATTGGGAATGAGTTGCATGAACTGTTTTGGAATGCTTATTACAACCGGGACAATTCCACTTGCCAGGTGAGCAAAGACAATATGTGCTTCATTGACCGGTTCGGAATCGTCTGGTTTGTAAAGAGAAGAGATGTTAGATGGTTCTGCTATGACTTATTCGCATACATTGATGGAAAAGTTATTGATGCAAATTATTGTGAGAGATGAAAGGAGAAACGGACATGAGCAAAAAGAAATTTAACGAAGCGGAGTTTAAGGAGTTCTGCAAAGAAGCAATCCCACATATTGAGGCATTACAGAAGCTTCTGGAGGACAGAGACATGGAGAACCTGGGGAGCTTGAGTTTTAGTGCAGACGGGTATGTAACATTCAGTGTGTATGATACTGGATGGGAGCTTGGAAGACTGAGAAAAGGTGAGTTCAGCATGAGACATGAAATTGGATTGGAGGAGAAGTAAGCATGAAAACTTTAGATGTCAAGACCAATTACCGGACGTACAAAGAATGTTTTCTGAGAGTTGAAAGATACTGGCATGATGGAAGCATTTCATTGACAATCTGGAATCAGAATGATGGTTGTGTTGCAAGAGTGACAACTTGCTTAGTCGATCATTCGCTGAGGGAAGATGAAGCATATGTGGATGCGAATAATTGCCCTTGGGCGGTAGCTCTTCTGGAAGAAAACGGATTTGCGGAGAGAACCGGGCGTACTCGGAGAAGCGGTTACTGCGAATATCCGGCAATGAAATTTGACAGAAGCAAGATGGCAGAGTTTGAGGAGGAAAGTTAAGATGGAGAGCTATAGAGAGTTAAGAGACAGACAGCAGAAAGAGTTCAATGAGCTGCCGTTGGGGTTTGCGTTCTCAGATAAGCAGTTTGATGAAATGATGGGAAAATGGGGACTTGACCCAGAGAAAGACCTGGATAAAATTTATCGGATTCCGGGCGGTGGATTCATCCAGAAGAAAGATCACAAGCATTTCCATGAGGTACTGGACCGGCACAACGCTGAGATGGAGGCGGCAAAGGCGGCCGATGAAGATGGAACAGGATTTCTTTACCAGATGTTCAAGTACGAACTGGATAATCATGAGTACGGATACACCGGAGATCTTGAGGATATGCTGGATTGCTTAGGATTGACTTGGGAAGAACTGAAAGCGTCACCGGTAATGCTGAAAGCTCTGGATAAGGCTTCGACAGAAATCAGAGAAAGAGAGGGATGCTAAGTATGGATGAGAATAAACGCATAGTAATATGCAGACGCTGTAAAAAGCCGGAATACTGGGGAGAAATGAGATGGCTTTCCGGATTTTGCGTATGCAGAGATTGCTACAAAGCGCAATGGGAAAGCGAAAATCATAAGCCGTATACCTGGGATGACCTGGATGGAAAAAGACCAACGATGGAAGAATTTGAAAAGGAGAATGAGTAATGGCAAGAGAAGAGCTAAAGACAATCGAAGGATGGCACAAGAGCGGCTGCAACAGTTGGGATGAATATTGTAAGCCGGGAGATATGGTAGACCAGGGAGTAGCAGATTACTTCCTGGATATCCTGCCACCAAGAACGATGACGAGAGATTATTTCCAGGTAGGAGAGCCACATAGTCATGCGATCAACCCGAAGACGATGAAGAACTGCGGTACATATGCAACATTCGTTGTGAGAGGAAAAGAGATTTGGGAGTATTGCGGAAACTGCTTCCCTCACATGTTCGTAGATGTTGAGAAGTTCAAGAAACGGGATAGCGTGCAGGCGTTTTTGCGTGAGACATACAAGCTGGTGCTTGGGATTACACAGGCTCCGAGACCACATATTTTCTGCAAAGATGGTTTTGAAATGAGCGTCCAGGCTGGAGACGGATTGTATTGTGAGCCACGGGCGAATCTGGAAAGTGGAGAATATGCAGCTTGCGAAGTCGGATATCCAAGTCAGAAAGAAGAGTTGTTGATGCCGTATATTGAAGATCCGACAGAACCGACAAAGGCAGTGTACCCGTATGTGCCGGTTGAAGTGATTGAGCAAGTGATTGAGAAACACGGCGGCTGGTTTGACGCCAGGATTCCATTTGCATAAAGGAGGTGAAGCAGTATGAAGAAATTTATGAAGAGCATGAAGAAGTTCTTTAAGACTATGAAGAAGCTGGCAAAGTAGAGGAGAAGGAGCATGAACAAAGCAAAAAACATGACAACCGGGGCAGGATATCTGCTCCGGAGAGAAGATTACAAGAGAGTCAAGAAAATGAATCGGCAGCAATTTGAATCGTTCTGCAAGAATCTTTATATGACAGCATATGAAGAGGGCAGAAAGTCAGTTCCTGGGATTGATATCACGGAAGTTCAGAAAGCAATCAGTGAGACACCAGGGATCGGATCCAAAAGATTGCAGTCGATCATGGATAGTCTCAATAGTAAGTTTGGAGAGGAGAAATCTGATGAAGGAAATTAAACAATGCCCGTTCTGTGGTTGCGGAGATAGGAGAGTAGGAATCCGCAAGATGGGTAACAACGGATATAGAGTTTGTTGCTCTAAGTGTGGAAGTCTCGGACCTCATGTGTCAGTGAAGGAATGGAACGGACAGAAGGAAATAGCACAGAAAAAAGCAATAGAAAAATGGAATGAAAGGCTGTGAAATAAATGAGACTAATTGATGCGGATTTGCTTATGAGAAAATGCGAGAAATGGTTAAAACCGAAAGCACCAGACGAAGATGAAATGGTTTCAGTGGCAGATATTGCGGTATCCACGCTTATGGAAATAGAAGAACAGCCGACAGCGTTTGATGTGGAGAAAGTTGTTGCGCTACTTGAAGAAGAATTAAAATTGGCAGACGATGAAAAAGCCAGATGTATAAAAGAGAATCCAATGCAATTTGATTCTGCAAAAGGCTATGCAAATGGAATTGCAAATGCAATAGATTGTGTAAAAGGAGGTTTAATGCCAGGGGAAAATGTAAGAGAAAATCAGTGGATTTCCGTAAGAGAGAAGCTGCCGAAGTGCGGAGTGCCCGTAGCAGTTCTCTTGCAGGGGCAATATCCAGAAGATGTAGAGTACGAAGTGGCAAGGTTGACCGACTTATCGGATACGGAGCGTCCTGGGAAGTATTGGTACAAGCGTGGGTGCGGATATCTTCAGCACCCGAAGTATATGGACGGAGTTGGCAATCTTGCCGGATATGAAGTGGTTGCTTGGTTGCCACTCCCAATGAAACGCGAAAGAGAGGTCGAATAAGATGAGTAATAAGTTAGACGTTGATGACTTGATAAATTGGTTAAATCAGTCAGAGGATGAGGCAAAAGCAACAGTGGCAGAGAGCGGAGCAACAGCAGACCCGTTTTACGATGGAGTACTATCTGCAATCTTCCAGATCAGAGAGTACATCAAGAAGATGCGCAAGATAGACGATGCAGAAGGAAAGAGCGAAAAACAGTGGATTTCTGTAGACGAAAAACTTCCGGAAGATATTGACAGAAGATACTTCATGTGTTTGGTGGAGAACCACCTGGAAGATCCACCGATGTTTTGCCAGTACGAAGAAGAATATGGATTTGGCTTTTGGAAAGATATATATGATCCGGTAACGCTTGGCTTTGTAGATTCTGAGTTTGATACGATGGAAGAACTGGGCTATGAAAAAGTTCTTTACTGGATGCCAATGATAGAGCCGCCAGAGGAGGCAATGCAAGATGACTGAGCAAGAAAAGAACGACCGGGAACAGTTAGAATATCTGAAGCGGTGGCAGGAGAAGAAAAAACAGAAGTGCAAGAAGACGAATGTTTTCAGAAAGATTTTGCAGGGGAGGGGAAGAAGATGGATCTGAAAGACAGAATACAAAAGGTCATTGACCAGAGAAGAGCAACGCTACTCAAAGAACGTGACAAGTACGAAGAAAAGATGCGTGACACTATGAGCTTCTATGGAGTGGGTGGTGCGTACAGAAGACAGGAAGCTGCGAGAGATAAAAGAGAAGAACAGCTGAATGAGCTGGCTGATTTTGAAAAACAGCTGAGAAACACAACGAAGCACTTTGAAGCAGCAGTGTATTTCTTCGGGTGTAATAAATGCGGAACAGTTTGCATGACAACGAAGTTACCTTTTGACGAATGGCATGAATGCCCCACATGTAGGCAGATGATTTATTTGCATAATGTCAGGAGAAAGGCAATAAGAATTGCGGATGACGGACAAGCATGGCTTGAAATGCTGAAAGAAGCTACAGAAGAGTAAGAAGAAGGAGATTAACTTGAAGAGACGTACAGATATGAGAAGAAGCCCGTCTGAGATTAAAGCAGATTCTCAGAGATGCTATGGAGAGATGACGGAATGCACTTCGAGTCAGAAAGTAAGAAAAAGTTTTGAGCGCCCGGCATATCAAGCAGCCAGGTTGATCCGGAAGCAGGGAGAGAGCCTACACGAAACACCGGATGAATGACTGCGGAGGCGTGGAGTGGAGAAACTTTCGGATGTATGATTGACTGGACGCACAATTTGGGGTATTATAGATACAGTTTCCGATTACAAATGTACGATTTAGATACGTTACTGTAGCAATCGGGGATGCGATGTTCATACGATAGAAAGGGACAACCTATGTCAGAAAATGATTTTATCATTGTAGATGAAGAAGAGACAAACAAGGAAGACAACAAACAGGACACTGGCAGGGAAGAAGAAAAAAAAGAAGTGACAACTTCTGACCATTCTGAAAAAGATGATGACGGATATGAGAGAATATGTTTTATTTGTCATCGCCCGGAGAGTGTGACTGGGAAGATGGTTGAGCTTCCGAATAATATCGCAGTATGTCCGGATTGTATGCAGAGAAGCTTTGATATGATGAACAATAGTTCTATGGATCTAAGCAGCATGATGAACATTCCGGGAGTACATTTTATGAATCTTTCTGATCTTGAAAATATGCAGCCAAAGGCACAGAAGATCAAAAAGAAGAAGAAAGAGCCGAAAGAATTTAAGCAGCTGGATATTAAAAAGATTCCGGCACCACATAAGATCAAAGCACGTCTGGATGAATATATCGTTGGACAGGAGTATGCAAAGAAAGCAATCTCTGTTGCAGTTTATAATCATTACAAACGTGTAGCAACAGGAACAATGGATGAGATTGAGATAGAGAAATCAAATATGCTCATGATTGGGCCTACAGGATGTGGTAAAACATATCTGGTTAAGACACTGGCGAAGCTTTTAGATGTGCCGCTGGCAATTACAGATGCAACATCTCTTACAGAGGCAGGATATATTGGTGATGACATCGAAAGTGTTGTTTCCAAGCTTCTTGCAGCAGCAGACAACGATGTTGAGCGTGCGGAACAGGGAATTATTTTTATCGATGAGATCGATAAGATTGCCAAGAAAAAAACTTCCAGTCAGAGAGATGTGAGTGGTGAATCTGTGCAGCAGGGAATGCTCAAACTCTTAGAGGGAAGTGAAGTTGAAGTTCCGGTAGGCGCGAACAGCAAGAATGCAATGGTTCCACTGACAACAGTGAATACAAAAAATATTCTGTTTATCTGTGGAGGTGCATTCCCGGATCTTGAAGACATTATCAAAGAGCGTCTGCAGAAGAAAACGTCGATGGGATTCAATGCGGAACTGAAAGATACAGTCGAGCATGATGAAGAGCTGCTCTCTAAGGTGACAATTGAGGACTTAAGAAAATTCGGTATGATCCCGGAGTTCTTAGGACGTCTTCCGATTGTATTTACATTAAAGGGACTCGACAAAGAGATGCTTGTCAAGATTTTAAAAGAGCCGAAAAATGCAATTTTAAAACAGTATCAGAAGCTGTTGGCATTGGATGAAGTAAAACTTGAGTTTGATGACAGCGCATTAGAAGCAATCGCAGAAAAGGCAATGGAAAAAGATACCGGAGCCAGAGCACTGCGTGCGATCATTGAGGAATTTATGCTGGATATTATGTATGAGATTCCGAAAGATGATAATATTGGAGAAGTAACAATTACAAGAGCTTATATAGAAGGTACCGGCGGACCGGTTATTCAGTTGAGAGGCCAGGCAGTACCGAGATTAGATGGATAAAGTGAGATTTTAGAAAGAGAAGTTTTGTTCAAAAATCTGAAAACTGATTGGGGAATTAGTTTAAAAAAATCACAAAAAGGAAGAGAGAAAAATGGACACATACAGATACTTACTGGATTTAGCAATTATTCTTATATCTACAAAATTACTTGGACTATTAACAAGACGAGTACAGATGCCGCAGGTTGTTGGCGCACTTCTGGCGGGATTGATTCTCGGACCGGCAGGATTTGGAATTCTGTCAGAGACTTCATTTATCCATGAAGTTGCAGAAATCGGAGTTATTGTTCTGATGTTTACTGCAGGTATGGAGACGGATATCAAAGAGCTGAAAGCAAGTGGAAAAGCTTCTTTTATTATTGCTCTTTGTGGTGTGATCGTTCCACTGATCGGAGGTTATGGTGTTGCCTGGTTCTTTAACCGTCCAAGCATGGCAGGAAGCAACCTGTCATCCCCTGTAGTTCTTCAGAATGTCTTTATTGGAGTTGTACTCACAGCAACGTCTGTAAGTATTACAGTAGAGACATTGAAAGAATTAGGAGCATTGAAGAGCCGTTCAGGAAATGCAATCCTTGGTGCTGCGATCATTGATGACGTTCTCGGTATTATCGCACTGACAATCGTTACAAGTCTTGCAGATGATTCTGTAAAGATTGGAATGGTTCTGATTAAAATCGTGGGATTCTTCGTATTTTCAGGTGTTGTAGGATTTGTTTTCTATAAGATGTATAAGAAATGGGTTGACGGAGCTGAGAAGGAATTGCATCGTCATACGATTATTGCATTTGTATTCTGCCTGCTTATGGCATTTATCGCAGAAGAAGTTTTCGGTGTTGCAGATATTACAGGTGCATATATCGCAGGATTAATTATTTCCAACGTACAGAGATCTACTTATCTGGAGTCTAAGTTTGATACGTTGTCTTACCTGCTTCTGTCACCGGTATTTTTCGCAAGTATCGGTCTGAAGGTAAACCTTCCACAGATGTCAGTATCCATCATTATGTTCGCAGTTGTTCTTACAGTTGTGGCAGTTCTTACTAAGATAGTCGGCTGTGGACTTGGTGCAAAGATTTGTGGTTACAAGAATTATCAGGCGAAACGAATCGGAGTGGGAATGATCTCCCGTGGTGAGGTTGCCTTGATCGTAGCAAGTAAAGGTTCCTCACTCGGACTTATGAGTTCTTCCATCTTAGGACCAGTTATCGTAGTGGTTGTTATTACAACAGTCATCACACCGATTCTTCTGAAAGTAGTGTTCGCTCCTGGAACAGGACCGTCAACACAGGTAGAAGATGCTAAGAAGGTTACAAGCTACTATGAGAATCGAGAAGATAACAGATAGAACAAAAGAGAAAAGAATCGATAAAAGATATTGTAGAAACTTTGAGGTCATGGGACAGTTAAAGCTGTCTCATGACCTCAAATGTGTTATAGAGGTTTAATTGTCCGTATCCCCACTCACGGTTAGGGTATTCCATACTGTCTGGTCGGATGGCTCCAAGAATAAGAAGGCTTTTGATCTGGAATACGTCGATGCCGGGCATTTTGCGTTCATAGAGCTGCCATTCTAACATAAGTGCGACTGCCCCGGCGGTAATAGCAGCTGCGGCGCAGGAGCCGCTGCGCACGGCAAAACGGTCTCCTGGAAGAGCTCCTTTGATATTAATCCCGGGAGCAGTGATGGAAGGATTTTCAAAGCTTGTTCTTGTATAGCCGCGTCCGGATGCCTGGGCGACTGCACCATTGCTGCCGTCGTAATAGGAGACCGTCAGAGGACTAGGGGCATTGGCCGGGTTTGTAAGAGTCGTGTAAGGATCTGATTCAAGGAAATAGACTTCTCCGTCTAAAAATTCTGTGACAGGAAGCCAGATATGGAAATCACCATTAATCAGGCGGGTCGGTTCTACGATGATTTTCCAGATGCCTTCTGCCGGGGCACGGAAACGGAAGAAGATGAGTTCAGAGCTTGCTTTTTCGACCAGAAGCCGATAGTCAACAGAGACGCGGGTCTTTTCAAAGAGAAAATCAATGTCTGCGCTTGTGCCTACATGAAATGGAATTTTGGATGTATTTTCCCCGGACGGTGAAATAATTGAAATTGAGAAGAGATTGGGGATCAGTACCCAAAGTTCCAAAGTGAAACCGGATACATTTTCACCAACCCGGATCTCTACAGTTTTACGGTCATTTTCTGACTGGATCGTATTGAAATAATGATGACGTTTGTCTGCTTCATTTCCCGTGCCGACCACAGCAATCCGGTCGGGCATCAGACTGTAGCTGCCAAGTAATGCGGGAAGCGGAAGCGTGCCGACATGACCGCCAAGATTAGAGCCTATAGTGATACACATGACAAGTGGAAGCCCTAGTTCATCTGCCAGATCATTCAGATATTTTAATCCAAGAATCAGATCTGTTTCCTGATAGCAGACAGCTGTTTCCGTGATGCAGTAATAATCCCGCAGATATTGCTTCGCTTGTTTTAATTTGACAACAGCGAGAGTAGATTCCGGAGCGGCTCCCAGAAACTGTTCGTCAGCGTCAGCATTTCCGGCAGCGAGACTGGCAATATAAGTTCCATGTCCGTCGATATCGACAGAAGGGACCTGTGACAGTGGGGAATCAGAAGAAAGTGCCAGATCAATCTCTTCCTTACGGTATTCACTTCCGTAGAAAAAGTCTCTGGGTGGAGTTCCGCTTTGGATAGTCTGATCCCAAAGTGCCGCAATTCGCGTGGTACCGTCCAGATTGCGGAAAACTTTGTTTTGATAGTCAATCCCGCTGTCAAGAAATCCAATCAGAACGCCTTTTCCTTTTAATTGAAGTGCCGGATAGTTCTGCACAGGAAGGATGCCGGTCTGGTTCAATGTTTCCATAGCGACAGGAGCAAAACAATTCGGAATGGAATTGTAAGAAAAACGCGTCAGAGAGATTGGCTCTACAAGTTCTTTGGAAAAGTAAATGCACTGATATCCAAGCCCGGCATCCTGGATACATGGATCTTTTTTCAGAAGTTCATTGAACAGTGGAGTGCGCAGCGGATTACTGATGAAGTCGCGTGTATCTTCGGAGAGTATCTGTTCCCTGCAAGTTTCAAGATCATTCATAAGATGACTCCTGAGTTGAGTTGTAGAAAGGATATGCAAGAAGGATGCTATTTATGAAATTAGTCTAAAAATAATAGAAAATGACTTCAAAAACTGGAAGAATACGATATAATAAGACCAAGAGAAATTGTAGATCACCTTTCTGGTGGTTGAGATGATACAGCAATGATAAGAAGGGAGATTTCAGTATGAAAGATTTTTTTGAAGATTTAGGAAAACGTCTGAGCGAGACAGCAGAGGCAGTGACAGCAAAGGCAGGAGATGCGATTGAGATACAGAAATTGAAAGCGCAGATCAGAGAGCTTGCAAGAGGAAATGCAGAAGATCTGATGGAACTTGGTCAGAGTATTTATGACAGATTTGAGAATGGAGAAGAACTGGATGAGGCTTCCAAGGGACTGTGCGAGGCAATTGCAAGCCGCAAGGAAAGCATAGAAGAGTATGAGAATAAGATTGAAGGGCTCAAAGGTGCGTGTGAGTGTACACGGTGTGGCAAGATGGTTGCGAAAGATATGGCTTTCTGCCCATACTGCGGATCACCTGTAACAGAGGAAGAAGATATTTTTGAAGCGGATGATCTGGCTCAGGAAGTAAGAGAAGAGGCAGAGGAAGCAGAAGAGAGCGTTACAGAGGCTGCGGAAGCAGCAGTTGAGGCGGTTACTGAGGCCGCAGAAGAAGCAGTGGATGCAGTAGAAGAGTCTGTGAAAGAAGAGACAGAAGAATAGTTTCAAGGAATTAAGGGAGAATGGAACGTGAAGGTTGTTATATTAAGTTTTACACAGGCAGGAACAAGACTTGGTGAGAGAATTGGAAGTCAGTTCCGGAACGAAGGGATTACGTGTCAGAACTATGCACCTGCCGGATATGCATTCGCTGACGTTCTTCCGTTTCCGGAGAATCCAAAAGAGCTGATCAGGGAAGGATGGGGAGAGACATCCTTCCTTTTTATTGGTGCAGTTGGAATTGCAGTGAGATATATTGCACCTTATGTAAAGGATAAATTCACTGATTCAGCGGTCGTAGTCATGGATGAAAAATCAGGATATGTGATTCCACTGCTGTCAGGACATCTCGGGGGTGCGGTGGAACTTTCCAAGCAGCTTGCAGTATGGACCGGCGCAGTTCCGGTACAGACAACAGCGACAGATGTTCAGGGAAAATTTGCAGTAGATGTTTTTGCAAAGAAGAATCACCTGTATCTTACAGAGCGTGAAGCAGCGAAGCAGATATCAGCTGCAGTGCTGGATGGAAAGCAGGTCGGTCTGTGGATTGGTGAAGGTCTGGTATTTAAACAGGAAGATTTCCAGAAAAGCTGTTTAAAAGAACTTATACTTTGTGGTTCAAAGGAAGAATTATATTCCTTTGCAGAGGAACATCCTGTGATCGTGATCACAAAGACCGCAGAAGAAGGGAGACAGTTCGTGGAATCCCTAGCGGGTTCTCTGTGGGGAGATGTCAGGAATAACGTATGTGGATGTGAGCGTAAGCCATGCATTCTCCTTTTGTATCCAATCAATATCACGGCAGGAGTAGGCTGTAGAAAACAGATTTCAAAAGAACTTTTTGAAAATGGTCTAAACGATGTTCTGGAAGGGTATGGACTTGAACCTACGCAGTTAAAACAGCTTGCATCGATCGATCTTAAGAAAGAAGAACCTGCGATTTTGGCCTATGCGCAGAAATATAAAGTACCGTTTGCAACTTATCCGGCAGAACAGTTAGAGAAGATTACAGAGGTATCAGCCACATCACGGTTTGTGAAACAGGTGACAGGTGTTGACAATGTGTGTGAGAGAGCCGTACGGACAGCAGATGCTGACGGAGAACTGCTGTGTCCCAAGTGCATAAGAGCGCAGATGACGGTGGCATTGACAGAGACAGAAGTAACACTTCAATTTTAAAACGAAAGAAAGTTCCAGAATCTTCCGACATTCTGGAACTTTTTTTTCTACTAAAGTATCTGTTCTTTTGACTGGAGTGCATCATATCCTGTCTCATGGGTGCGGATCTTCATGGCACTCCGGATTTCATAGCTGAAGATCTTACCATCACCGACTTCACCGGTATAGGCAGCTTTCTGGATTGCTTCGATTGTTTTTTTCTCCCATTCTTCGGAAGAGACAACAATTTCAAATTTGATTTTCGGCTGCATGAAAATCTCAATCTCAGAACCACGGACAATCTCCTTATAACCTCGCTGTGCACCACATCCCATGACCTGAGAGACAGTGATACCATTGACTTCTATTTCATTTAAGGCAGCCTTGACATCCTCAAATTTCTCTTCCCGAACGATAGCTTCTACTTTAATCATCATTTTAAAAATCCTCCTGTATTAATGGATATATAAATTTTGGACAGATTATATTAGTCGAATCCGTTGAAGGACGGATATGCATTTTCACCATGTTGGGAGATATCCAGTCCAAGAGCTTCTTCCTTCTGATCTACGCGCAGTGGAGTGAAGATACGGATGATTCCAATGCAGATCAGAGTACCGACAACTGCAACAGCCGCAGTGATGATAATGCTTAATACCTGTGCAACGAAGAGATGAACATTACCGAAGACCAGTCCGTCCCATCTTGCAACAGAGTTAATAGAAGTTTTTGCAAAAAGTCCGGTGGCGATTCCACCCCACACACCGCCGATTCCATGGCAGCCAAATGCGTCCAGTGCATCATCTATTTTCAGTTTATGCTTAATGAAGTTCATTGTAAAGTAGCAGATCGGGCTGACCAGTGCACCGATGATATAGGAAGACCAGATTGGAACAAATCCTGCTCCTGGTGTAATAGCAACCAGTCCGACAACCAGTCCGGTAGAAGCACCGACCAGAGTAGGCTTCCCGTCTTTGATCACATCAATCAACATCCAGGATACGAGAGCAGCTGCGGAAGAAATGGCACTTGTCATAAATGCATGGGCTGCAAGTCCATCTGCCGCCAGGGCACTTCCTGCATTGAATCCAAACCATCCGAACCAGAGCAGGGAAGCTCCAAGCACAACAAAAGGAATATTATGGATACGGTAAGATGTTTTTTCGTATCCTTTTCTTCTGCCAAGATATGTTGCGAGAACCAGGGCGCTGACACCGGAACTGATGTGTACTACATTTCCACCTGCAAAGTCAACGGAGCCGATTGCTGCAAGGAATCCGCCCTCTCCCCAGACCATATGAGCCATCGGATAGTAAACAAGGAAAGACCACAGTGCAATAAATGCAAATAATGCCTTAAATCTCATCCTTCCGACCACAGCACCGGTGATCAGTGCCGGAGTAATCATGGCAAACATCATCTGGAATGCAGCAAATACAAGATGCGGAATGGTATCCGCATACGGACCGGCTTCCCAGCCGACATCATTTAAAAAAGCCCAGCGGAAATCTCCGATAATTCCGGCGTGATTGCTGCCAAAAGAAAGAGAATAGCCAAACATGGTCCAAAGAAGAACAGATAGTCCCATGATCGCAACGCAGGCCATCATTGTGTTACATACATTTTTTCTCCGCACAAGACCGCCATAGAAGAAGGCAAGTCCCGGTGTCATAAAGAAGACAAGCGCAGTGCAGATCATCATAAAAGCAGTGTTTCCGGTGTTCATTTTCTAAATCCTCCCAATTCATCTGATAATGCAAAAAAGACGCCTGATAGAAAGGCAATCTCTTACCTTTCTGTCAGACGTCTTTGTCTTGCATATTAAGATATCACGGCTTTTGGAAAAATGCAAGAGAAAATTTTGTGGTTGCCGGTCGCACACAGTATGAACAGTAAGTAACTTATGCGGAACAAGTTGAAGAAAACGTGTTTTTGCTTTATAATCAGTGACAGAGTAAAAAGAAAGGGTTCGATGGATGATTATGAAAGAGCATACGCATTTCCGTGAGGACGGAACAGAATATACCCACGTGCATCATAACGGAGATGGGGTGGCAGAGTCACATGTACATCATCATGATCATAAAGGAGCAGGTCATGTTCACCGTCATGTACATAGTGCAGAAGAAAAGAAGAAGGTAATGAATCGTTTATCCAGAGCAATCGGACATCTTGAGGCAGTGAAGCGAATGGTGGAGCGCGATGAAGATTGCAGTGAAGTACTGATCCAGCTTGCGGCAGTTCGTTCTGCGATCAATAATACAGGAAAAGTGATTTTGAAGAATCATCTGGATCATTGTATTGTGGAAGCTATTGAGCAGAATGATATGGAGACAATCCGTGCTCTTGACGAGGCAATCGATAAGTTTATTAAATAAATGTAAATGTGGGTGATTTGATGAAGAAAAATATTCTTATTTTTGCCGGTACGACAGAGGGACGAAAGCTGGCAGAATACGCCGTTAAAGAAGGAATTCCCTGTATCGTAAGTGCTGCGACAGAATATGGGGAAGAACTATTGGAAAATGATCTGCAGTTGCGAAAAGAGAAGCATAAGAAATCAGAACTTCGAGTGATCCACGGACGTATGGATCAGCAGGAGATGGAAATATTCTTTGAAAAAGAGCAGGTGGGGCTTGTCATAGATGCGACGCATCCGTTTGCAGTTATAGTGACGGAAAATATACAGCGGGCATGTAAAAACAGCGGAATAGAGTATTTACGATGTTTAAGAGATTTTTTGACAGAAGCAAAGGCAGTCAGGTCAGAAAAGTTTGCTTGTGAAAGAACAAATGCGATTGCTAAGAGTGACAGTTCTGTAGTCTGTGTGAATAGCGTGGAAGAGGCCGTGGACTATCTCGAGCAGACGCAGGGAAATATACTGATAACAACAGGCAGTAAAGAACTAGATAAATATACTCGTTTGACAAATTATAAAGAGCGGTGCTATGCAAGAGTACTTTCCGTACTTCCTTCAGTGATGCAGAGCATAGATCTCGGATTTTCAGGGAAGCATCTGATTGCAATGCAGGGCCCGTTTTCCAGGGAAATGAATCTTGCACTTCTTCATCAGACAGAGGCAAAATATTTCGTAACAAAAGAATCCGGAAAGAATGGAGGATTTGCAGAAAAGCTTGAAGCAGCAGAGCAGGCAGGTGCAGTTCTTCTCGTAATTGGAAGGCCGATAGAAGAAGGCTTGTCGGTAGAGGAAGCAGAACAGGAGATGAGAAAATGGAACAGGGATTGATACACATTTATTGTGGAGACGGAAAAGGAAAGACATCAGCGGCAATCGGACTTGCAGTTCGTGCTGCAGGAAGTGGACTTAAGGTTTTATTTACCCGGTTTTTAAAAAATGAATCTTCCGGAGAACTGGCGATTCTCGATGATATTTCTCAGATTAAAGTACTTCATCTTGAAAAGTCTTATGGCTTTTTTAAAAATCTTTCCGAAGAGAAAAGGCAGGAAGTAAGGGAAACTTATCTGCAGCTTTGGAGAGCGATTGAACTGGAGATTCTTACCGGAAGATATGATGTGCTTGTGATCGATGAGTTTATGGCAGCGTATAGGTATGATCTCATCCCGAAGGAAGAAGCGATCGAGTTCCTGGAGAAGAAACCAAAAGAACTGGAGATTGTACTGACAGGGCGGAATCCGGATGAAAAGCTTGTAGAACTGGCAGATTATGTGTCAGAAATCAAGAAAGTGAAGCATCCGTTTGATCAGGGAATCTACGCGAGAAAAGGGATTGAATATTGATGAAGGAAATCGGAAGAACAAGATCGGGACTTCAGATGGGATATACGACAGGAAGCTGTGCGGCAGCGGCGGCAAAAGCGGCAGCAGAGATGTTATTGTCGGGAGAAGAGATTCGCCAGGTGAGACTGCTGACGCCGAAGGGCATTGAACTGTATCTTGAGTTGGAAGAGATCATGCGTAAGATGTCAGAAGTTTCATGTGCAGTGCGAAAATACAGTGGAGACGATCCGGATGTGACGAATGGAATACTTGTCTATGCAACAGTTCAAAAGGTAGAGAAGAAGAGTAAAATAAATTCGGAGAATAGTGTGGATCTTTCCGAGAAAATCAATCTAGATGGTGGTATAGGAATCGGCCGTGTAACGAAGCCTGGACTGGAACAAAAAATCGGTCAGGCAGCAATCAACAAAGTACCGCGGAGAATGATCTGCGAAGCAGTAGAAGAGGTTTGCGGAAAGTATCAATATACAGAAAATCTGAAAGTGATTATATCCGTGCCGGAAGGGGCAGTGGTTGCGAAGAAGACATTTAATCCAAGACTGGGAATCGAGGGAGGAATCTCAATCTTAGGAACAACAGGTATCGTGGAACCAATGAGTGAGAAGGCACTGACGGATACGATTTATCTGGAAATGAAGATGCTCAAAGAAAATGGAACAGATTGGTGTTATGTTGTCCCGGGAAATTATGGGATGGACTTCTTACGGAAAAAGCTGCATGTGGATACAGCACTTTCTGTAAAATGCAGTAATTATGTCGGCGAGACAATTGAGGATGCAAAGCTTCTTGGAATGAAAGGAATCTTGTTGATCGGACATATAGGAAAGTTTATTAAGCTGGCCGCAGGAGTGATGAATACGCATTCCAGACAGGCAGATTGCCGAATGGAAGTACTCGGTGTGCATGCGGCGATGAATGGTGCAGATGCGGCAGTTGTACGGGAAGTCATGGATTGTATCAATACAACGGAGGCAATGGAAATACTGCGTAGGGAGAACCTGGTTGAGCCGGTGATGGAAAGTGTGATGAAACGTATTGAATTCTTCTTGAAGAACAGAGCAGGAGAAGAATTGGAAATCGGTGTGATTTTATTTTCAACAGAGGATGGCATTCTTGGAAAGTCAGAAAATGCGGATGAGTTGTTAAAGAAGATACAGGAGAATAGATGAAACAAGCAGGAAAATTTTATGGAATCGGAGTGGGACCGGGAGATCCTGAATTAATGACATTAAAAGCAGTTCGAACAATCAGGGACTGTGATGTAATAGTACTTCCGGTTTCAAATAGAGAATTGACAGAGCCGCTACTGCTAGAACAAAATGAGATGGAAAACAGAGCAGCAGGATATTTAGAAAGCTGTACAGCTTATCAGATTGCAGTGCAGACAGTTTCAGAGCTTAAGGAAAAGCAGATTCTTTTTCTCCCAATGCCAATGATCAAAGATAAGGAAAAGCTGAGAAAGATTCATGCACGGGGAGCAGAAGTGATAGAGCAGTTTCTTGAGAAAGGATGGAATCTGGCATTCCTGACGCTGGGAGATCCAACGGTTTATTCTACATGTATGTATATAGAGCAGATGATTGAACAGGATGGTTATCAGGTTGAGACAGTTTCAGGAATCCCATCTTTTTGTGCAGCAGCTGCAAGACTGAATCAGCCACTTGGAGAACAGGAAGAGCAGATTCATATTTTACCGGGCTCTTATGAGGAAGGAGAAGGTCTGCAGTTATCGGGAACAAAGATTTTGATGAAGACCGGGAAAAGGATGGGACAGATAAAAGAGTTTTTACAGGGGAGCAGTCAGGATATCTGTCTTGTAGAAAACTGTGGAATGGACGACGAACGTATTGTCCGATCAGTGGAAGAGATTTCAGAAGATGCGGGATACTATTCCCTTCTAATTGTAAAAGACAGGAAAAGATAGAAAAGGCAGGAAGAATTATGATTACATTTGTAGGAGCAGGTCCGGGAGCAGAAGATCTGATCACAGTACGCGGACAAAGACTTTTGAAAGAAGCAGACATCGTGATCTATGCGGGTTCTCTTGTGAACCCGGGATTACTTAAATTGTGTAAAGAAGAATGCGAGATATATAATAGTGCGAAGATGACACTGGAAGAAGTGCTGGAAGTAATGGTAAAGGGACACGGGGATGGAAAAGAAATCGTACGTCTGCATACAGGAGATCCTTGCCTTTATGGTGCCATCCGGGAGCAGATGGATGAGCTGAAAGAACTTGAGATACCATATGAAGATTGTCCGGGTGTCAGTTCATTTTGCGGAGCTGCGGCAGCACTGGAAGCAGAGTATACATTGCCGGGGATCTCTCAGTCTGTCGTGATCACGAGAATGGCGGGAAGAACACCAGTGCCGGAGAAAGAGTCAGTCAGAAGCTTTGCGGCACATCAGGCGACGATGGTTTTATTCTTGAGCACAGGACTGTTAAAGGAACTTTCAGCAGAATTGATCGAAGGCGGATACAGCGAAGATACACCGGCAGCGATTGTTTATAAAGCGACCTGGCCGGAACAGAAAGTACTTCGTTGTACGGTAGGAACGCTGGAGCAGACTGCACGCGAGGCGGATGTCACCAAGACAGCGCTGATCGTAGTCGGAGAAGTGCTTGACGGGACTTATGAGAGATCAAAGCTTTATGATCCGACATTTACGACAGAATTCAGACAAGCATCCTGTTCTAAAAAGGAATTAGGACAAACCGGAGAGAATCAAAGCACAGAGATAAGACAGGAAGCAGAGGAACAGAACAGATGAGTACAGTATATGTAGTAGGACTCGGACCGGGAGCAGAAGAGCAGATGACAGTGCGTGCGCAAAAGGTGTTGGAGCATTGTCCGGTCTTAATCGGTTACAATGTTTATATCGATCTTGTGAAAGAACAGTTTCCTGATAAGATATTTTTGAGCACTCCGATGCGGAAAGAACCAGAACGCTGCAGAATGGCATTTGAGGAGGCAGGAAAAGGACAGGATGTTGCAATGATCTGTAGCGGAGATGCCGGAGTGTATGGAATGGCAGGATTGATTTTTGAGATTGGAAAAGAATATCCTGAGATTCAGATTGAAGTTGTTCCGGGAATTACAGCAGCATCAGGAGGTGCAGCTGTTCTTGGAGCACCACTCATGCATGATTTTGCAGTAATCAGCTTAAGTGATCTTCTGACGCCGTGGGAAACGATTGAGAAGCGTCTACATGCGGCAGGGATGGCTGATTTTGTCATCTGCCTTTACAATCCGTCAAGTAAGAAGCGTGCAGATTATTTACAGAAAGCATGTGATATATTGCTTCAGTACAGAGATGCAGGAAATATCTGCGGTTATGTGAAAAATATCGGACGAGAGGGAGAAGCTTATCAGATTCTGTCATTGAAAGAACTTAGAGATACGAAGGTAGATATGTTTACGACGGTGTTTATTGGAAATTCAAGGACGATGGAACTGAATGGACGGATGGTGACACCGAGGGGGTATAAACTGTTATAAGAAAAAAAACGGGCAGGCCACAACAAGAAGTGTGGTAAAAACCCGTTTCTAGATTTTATTATAGCAGATAGAAACCAAAAGAATCAAGGGAAAAATAGTTATATAGTGGGAGATGAAATGAAATCACGACAAATTATCCTTGCGGGAATAGGAATGGGATCTGGCGATGTAATCACAGAAGAAGTCAGACGATTGATAGAAGAGGCGGATTGTCTGATCGGAGCAGAACGAATGATTACGAGTGCACAGCAGATTCGTAATATGAATGGATTAAGTATGCGTCAGTGTGAGAGTAAAAACAGGGACGAAGAAATATTTTTCAAAGAATATCGTACAGAAGAGATTGTATCCTATATAAAAGAGCACAAAGAACATAGTAAAATCGGAATTCTTCTTTCAGGAGATACAGGATTTTATAGTGGAGCGAAAAAACTGAAAGAGCGATTGATGGAAGTGTGCTCTGATCAGATAGAGATTTATCCGGGAATTTCCTCACTTTCTTATCTTACATCAAAAGTCGGTGTTTCCTGGGAAGATGCAAAAATCCTAAGTCTTCATGGGAAGGATATGAATTTGGTTCAGACAATCCACAGACATCCGAAGACATTTCTTCTTCTCGGAGGAAAAGACACGGGGCGTCATTTCTATGAGACACTACTAGAGTATGGACTGGAGGATGTGCACATCCATGTAGGACAGAGGATGTCTTATGAGGACGAAAAGATTCTTTCGGGCAAATTATGTGAGATGGAGGCAGAAGATTTTGAAGGACTCTGCGCAGTTCTTATAGAAAACCCATCTTATTGTAAAGCGGCAGGTATGCACTTGAAAGACGAAGAGTTTATTCGAGGAAAGGTGCCGATGACGAAGTCGGAAGTGCGTTCTGTCAGTATAGCAGAGCTTGAACTAACAGAGGATGCCATTGTATATGATATCGGTGCCGGAACAGGTTCTGTTTCTATAGAAATCGCACGTGCAGGTGAGCAGATTCGTGTGTATGCGATTGAGAAGAATCCGGAAGGAGTGAAACTGATTGATCAGAATCGGAAGAAATTCAGGACAGACGGAGTGCGAATCATAGAAGGACTTGCGCCACAGGTATTAGAGAAACTAGAAACACCGACACACGCATTTATCGGTGGAAGTTCCGGAAACTTAAGAGAGATTGTTCAATTGCTTCAGAAGAAAAATCCGGATGTACGAATCGTAATCAATGCGATTTCACTTGAAACGGTCAGTGAAGTGATGGGGCTTGTGGAAGAGGGAATCCTTCCCGATGCGGAGATTCTACAGGTGAGTGCAGCAAGATCAAAGGTTCTTGGAAGATATCATATGATGATGGGACAGAATCCGGTTTATATTATTTCCGCAGGTGGAAGAAAGCCTGCACAGGTATAAGATGAGAGAAAAGGAAACAAACAGACAGGAGAATCGTGAGAAAATGAAAGAGCGTGTTTGCAATAACAAAAATCAGAAAAAAAATCCAGGAGTTTTATTGTCTGCTGTTTCCAGTAATAGTGGAAAGACAGCTGCAGCCTGTGGCCTGATGTCTGCATTTAAACAAACGGGAAAGCGTGTATCTGCATGTAAATGCGGCCCGGATTATATAGATCCGATGTTCCACAGGGAGGTTCTTGGCGTTGATTCTAAGAATCTGGATCTGTTCTTCTCGGAAGAAGAAGTTTTGAAAGAGGAATATCTAAGGCATACGAAAGATGCAGATATTACTATAACCGAAGGCGTTATGGGGTTCTATGACGGAATGTCACTTGATTCTGTAAAAGGAAGTTCTTATGATGTCGCACAGACGCTAGGATTGCCAGTGATCCTTGTGATTAATGCGAGAGGTGCAGCAATGACACTTGTAGCTACGGTGAAAGGAATCGCTGAATTTCGTCCGGATAGCAATATTCGTGGAATTCTCTTAAACAGAGTATCCGCAATGCTATATCCAAGATTAAAAGAAATGTTGGAGAATGAACTGGCGAGAATCGGGCATGACGAGATTAAAATTGTCGGTTACATGCCGGAAAATGAAGCTTTTCATCTGGAAAGCCGTCATCTGGGACTTGTAACACCGCAGGAAATGGAAAATCTGCAGGAGAAGGTAAGACAGGCGGGAGAAATTCTGGCAAAAACAGTGGATCTTGAATTGCTGGAAAAGATTGCCGGTGAAGCAGCAGTATGGAAAGCAGAAGTTTCAGAAGAATCGGAAAAGATTGGAAGTTTAAAAAGTCTGAACTACCCCGTTCGAATCGCAGTGGCGCGTGATGAAGCTTTCTGCTTTTATTACAAAGATAACCTTGAACTATTAGAAAGCCTTGGCTGTGAACTGATAGAATTCAGTCCGCTTCATGATAAAAAACTTCCTGAAAATGTGAAAGGACTTCTTCTCGGTGGCGGTTATCCTGAACTGTATGGAAAAGAATTGGCAGAAAATCAGAGCATGATTGAATCAATAAGAAGAGCATTGGATGATAAGATTCCATGTCTGGCAGAGTGTGGTGGATTTATGTATCTTCATGAAGAAATGGAGGATGCAGATGGAAATGTTTGGAAATTAGTAGGGCGAATCCATGGAAAAACATTTCCGACAGGTAAACTGGTTCGATTTGGATATGTGAATTTACAGAGGAATCTTGATGAGGATCAGATTTCTGAGCTTAAAGAACGGATGAGTATAGCGGACAGCTGGATTCTTCCGGATGAGAATATTCGTGCACACGAGTTTCATTACTGGGATAGCACAGACAGTGGAAGTGACTGTCTTGCTGTCAAGCCGGATGGAAAGAGAAGATGGAAATGCATGCATCTGGAAGAGAATCTTGTAGCCGGATATCCGCATTTGTATTACCCAGCTTGTAAAGAATTTGCGGAGCGTTTTGTAGAAAAATGCAGAAGCGGTTACAGAGAATAGAACAAAGAGAAACAGCAACAGATGTCGTTATAATAACATCTGCTGCTGTTTTTTTAGGTTCTATGAAATATCCAGATCAATCGGTTCGTCCAAATGTTCGGAAACATATTTCCCATTTTTCTTCCGCTGCCTGACGCACTCAGTCAGAAGATATTCAATCTGACCGTTTACGGAACGAAAATCATCTTCTGCCCAGGCTGCGATTGCGTCATACAGTTTAGCGGAGAGACGGAGAGGAACCTGCTTCTTTTTATTATCTTTTTCAGCCATCTCTAGTACAGACTTCCGGAATTAATGATCGGCTGTGTGTCATGGTTTCCACACAGAACTACGAGCAAATTGGATACCATAGCAGCCTTACGTTCTTCATCCAGTTCTACAACTTCTTTCTCACTTAATTGATCCAAAGCCATTTCAACCATGCCGACTGCTCCGTCTACGATCATCTTTCTCGCATCGATGATAGCAGAAGCCTGCTGACGCTGGAGCATGACAGCAGCAATTTCCGGTGCATAAGCAAGGTATGTAATTCTCGCTTCAATGATCTCAAGACCAGCATCCGTTACTTTCGTCTGGATCTCTTCGCGGATTCGCGCTGCAACAATCTCACTGGAGCCACGGAGACTTCCCTCATCAGCCTTTCCGTCACCGGTTGTATCGACATCAGGAGCAGTGTCATATGGATAGATGCGGACAATATTACGAAGAGCACCATCACACTGAAGTGAGAGATATTCTTTGTAATTATCAACATTAAAGACAGCTTTCGCAGTGTCTACGACACGCCAGGTCACGGCAATACCAATCTCAATCGGATTTCCAAGACAATCATTGATTTTCTGACGAGAGTTATTCAGTGTCATGACCTTGAGCGAAATTTTCTTATTTGAAGCCTCTTCACCGGATCCGGTTGTAGAAACTCCCAAAAGACTAGAAAGATTTGCTCCTTTCTTGGAATTGTTATCAACATCTCCACTCTGACTTAGCTTTGTCTTAGAAGCAGGGTTTACACTGGTACAGAATGGATTGACAAAATAGAATCCGGCTTCTTTCAGTGTACCGATATAATTTCCGAAAAGTGTAAGAACCAGGGCCTCCTGCGGTTTCAGCACCTTCAATCCAAGAAATGGAACCCATCCGATGCACAGCCAGATAATGCTGACAACCAGTCCAGCGATAACCGGTGGAGCTGAGAATTCATGTTCCAGTGCAATTGCGGACAGAACGCATCCTGCTATTGCGATCAGATAGAGCAGACAAAAGAGTAGAAGCATTCCCATTCCGTTTTTCTTATTTGATAATATTTTTTCATTCATAGCGATTCCTCCTCTGGAAATAAAATGAAATTTATTTGATATCATTATGATATCATTTTTGGAAGAGAAGTCAATAGTTTTTGAATAAATTCAGTTGAGTTAGATCAAGGAAAATTAAGTCAATGCAAAAAGAAAAAGCTGTGAAAGATAAGCAATTTCATCTTTCACAGCTTCTATTCACATATTTATTCTATCAATCCCAAAATTTCGGAATACAAGAACAATCTTACAGCTGAGGACCTGCAGCAACAAGTGCTTTACCAGCTTCATTTCCTTCGTATTTAACGAAGTTCTTGATGAATCTCTGAGCAAGGTCTTTTGCCTTAACATCCCACTCAGCAGCGTCAGCGTATGTGTCACGAGGATCAAGGATTCCTGTGTCAACACCCTCAAGCTCTGTAGGTACTTCGAAGTTGAAGTATGGGATTGTCTTTGTAGGAGCTTTGTTGATTGCTCCGTTAAGGATAGCGTCGATGATTCCACGAGTATCTTTAATGGAGATACGTTTTCCTGTTCCGTTCCATCCTGTGTTAACAAGGTAAGCCTTAGCTCCGCTAACTTCCATCTTCTTAACAAGTTCCTCTGCATATTTTGTAGGATGCAGCTCAAGGAATGCCTGTCCGAAGCAAGCTGAGAATGTTGGTGTAGGCTCTGTGATTCCACGCTCTGTACCAGCAAGTTTTGCTGTAAATCCAGACAGGAAGTAGTACTGTGTCTGATCCTCTGTCAGGATAGATACCGGAGGAAGTACTCCGAAAGCATCTGCAGACAGGAAGATTACATTCTTAGCTGCCGGTGCAGAAGATACTGGACGAACGATGTTCTTAATGTGGTTGATCGGGTAAGATACACGAGTGTTCTCTGTTACGCTCTTGTCGGCAAAGTCGATCTTTCCGTTCTCGTCAAGTGTAACGTTCTCAAGAAGAGCGTCACGAACGATTGCGTTGTAGATGTCTGGCTCAGACTCTTTGTCAAGGTTGATAACCTTAGCGTAGCATCCACCCTCGAAGTTGAATACTCCGTTGTCATCCCAACCGTGCTCGTCATCACCGATGAGGAGTCTCTTAGGATCTGTGGAAAGTGTTGTCTTACCTGTTCCTGAAAGACCGAAGAAGATTGCTGTGTTCTCTCCGTTGAGGTCTGTGTTAGCTGAGCAGTGCATGGAAGCAATTCCCTTAAGTGGAAGGAAGTAGTTCATCATAGAGAACATACCTTTCTTCATCTCTCCGCCGTACCATGTGTTAACGATAACCTGCTCTTTGCTTGTGATGTTGAAAAGTACAGCTGTCTCAGAGTTAAGTCCGAGCTCTTTGTAGTTCTCAACTTTAGCTTTGGAAGCATTGTAAACAACGAAATCTGGCTCGAAGTTCTCAAGTTCTTCCTCTGTTGGCTGAATGAACATATTTGTTACGAAATGTGCCTGCCAAGCTACTTCAACGATAAAACGGATTGCCATACGAGTATCTTTGTTAGCACCGCAGAATGCATCTACAACGAAAAGTCTCTTGTTAGAGAGCTCTTTGATTGCGATATCTTTAACAGCTGCCCAAGCTTCTTCTGTAGCTGGGTGGTTGTCGTTCTTGTATTCATCAGATGTCCACCAAACTGTATCTTTGGAGTTCTCATCCATAACGATGAATTTATCTTTAGGAGAACGTCCTGTGTAAACACCTGTCATAACGTTGACAGCACCGAGTTCACTTTCCTGTCCCTTTTCAAAACCTTCAAGTTCCGGTTTTGTCTCTTCTTCGAATAATACTTCGTAGGAAGGATTGTATACGACTTCTGTTGTTCCAGTAATGCCATACTTACTTAAATCAATTTTTGCCATCTTACATATACCTCTTTCTTTTCTAATGATAGAATAAAATGCTGCTTATGCAAGCTTTTCATATCCTTTTTTAATTATACATATTATGTGAAGAAAATCAATAAAAATCCCGTAAATTTTTTAACAAAGAACTGGAAAAAATGAAAGATTTCATATTAAAAATGCAAGAAGAAAAAAGAAAAATGTCAAAAAATGAAAAATTACAAGGAAAATATGACAGATTCCGTTGCTTTTTTATATATCAGAATGAAAAAAATTATGATAAAATAGGAGAATGATGCTAGAAAATGCGAAAAAACTGGCTTGTGAAGTTAGAAAGACAAACTATAGATCAGAAGAAAATAATAAGAAAAGCAGACATAACAATGGTAGATGATGAAAGAAAAACGACAAAAAATGAAAAGATGTCGATGAAAGAAAATGAAAGATTATTGATTGAAAAATTCAAAATGATAAAACCGGTGGAGAAATCCTATGAAGAACAGGCAAAAAGACGATGGAAAACAGTTGCAAAACCACTGTTCAGCTTAGGAAAACTGGAAGATGCTGAGATCCGGATGGCAGGAATCCGAAGAGAAGCAGATTTTGAGATTAAAAAGAAAGGCTTGCTGATCTTTTGTGCGGATAACGGGGTTGTCTCAGAAGGAGTGACTCAGACCGGGCAGGAAGTGACCGCAATCGTTGCGGACAATTTTACAAAATGTGCGACGAGCGTATGTATTATGGCAGAGACAGCCGGAGTGGACTTATTTCCAATCGATGTTGGAATGGTAAAAGATGTTCCATCTGTCACAAAACCAAAAGACAAAGTGATGTATGGAACGAAGAATATGGTGGAAGAACCTGCAATGTCAAGAGAACAGGCGGCACAAGCTATTCTTGTCGGTATACGAAAGGTCAAGGAGCTTGCAGAACAAGGGTACGATCTGATCGCAACCGGTGAGATGGGAATTGGGAATACAACGACAAGCAGTGCGATTGTGTCCGTTCTGCTTGATGAAAGTGTAGAAAATGTAACAGGGAGAGGCGCAGGGCTTAGTTCAGAAGGGCTGAATAGAAAGATCCGTGCAATTGAGAGAGCAATTGAAAAGCATCAGCCGGACAAGGAAGATATTTTAGATGTCTTGTCCAAAGTCGGAGGGCTTGATATTGCCGGAATGACAGGTGCATTTCTCGGAGGTGCGATCTATCATATTCCGGTTCTGATTGATGGGTTCATCTCTTCTGCAGCAGCATTGTGCGCAGTGCGTATGGTTCCTGAGACGGCGGAGTATATCCTGGCATCACATTGCTCTGGGGAACCGGCTGGGCGAATGGTCTTAGAAGAGCTGAAACTTCCATATCTGATTGATGCGAAGATGTCTCTTGGAGAAGGCAGTGGTGCAGTTGCAGCAATTCCACTTCTTGAGATGGGTGTGAATGTTTATCGGAAGATGAGTACCTTTGAAGAGATTAAAGTAGAGCAGTATGAAGAACTTAAGTGAAAATAAGGAGCAGAAAAATGTGGTTATTGAACGCAATGATCATTGCAATCGCAATGTATTCTAAGATCCCGATGCCGCGGGTTGACTGGAATGAAAAAAATATGAGATATGCGATGTGCTTTTTCCCGTTGGTCGGAGTTATAATCGGAGTATGGGAAATAGTTGCAGGGAATCTGATCACCGTATGGAAGGGAGAAGGAACTTTCTTTTATGCAGTTGTACTGACTCTGATTCCGGTTTTCATAACAGGGGGAATTCATCTGGATGGATTCGCAGATACCATGGACGCAAAAAGTTCTTATGGAGATCGAGAGAAGAAGCTGCAGATACTGAAGGATCCTCATACGGGAGCATTTGCGATCATCAGTCTTTGCTGTTATTTCCTTCTGTGTGTGGGGATTTTTAGTGAAATGAGAATAGAACGCCTGTTTGCGGCAGCACTCGTGTTTGTGTTTTCACGTTCATTGAGTGGGATTTCTGTTGTGACATTTCCGGCGGCGAAGAACAGTGGGCTGCTTCGGACATTTCAAGACGGTGCACAGAAGAGAAATGTAAGGATTGTATTGATCATATGGCTATTGGCAGCCGGAGTTGGATTCTATCTGACAGCAGGTTTATGCGGAGTGGCAGCAGCAGTTGTCGGACTTGCTGTTTTCTTTTATTATTATCAGTTCAGCAGAAAACAGTTTGGAGGTATTACGGGTGATCTTGCCGGATACTTCCTGCAGTTATGTGAACTGTTTATGCTGGCAGTGCTTGCATTATTCTAGAAATGTTATTGCATATAAATGTTTTATGATAGATGCTTTATTATAGAAATGAAAATGAAATAAAATAGATTTTTTTGGAGTGATTTATGGAGCTTATTTTGATCCGGCATCTGAGGACGCCGGGCAATGAAAAGAGACAATATATCGGAAGTACAGATGAAGAACTGTCAGAACAGGAAGTACTGAACTTTAAACAGAAATATAAAATAGATAGCTATCCACAGGTACAGCAAGTGATTGTCAGCCCAATGAAGAGATGTATTCAAACAGCAGAGTTGATTTATCCAGAGGTGCAGATACAACAGGAATCGTTGCTGAAAGAATGTGATTTTGGTATCTTTGAGGGTAAGACATATGAAGAACTGAAAGATAGAGAAGAATATCAGGCATGGCTGGATTCCGGTGGAACGATTGCATTTCCGGAAGGGGAGGAACAGAAGGAATTCCGTTCACGTTGTGTGAGAGGCATGCTCTGCCAGGTTGATAGATTATGCAAAGAAAATGTAGAAACTGCAGCTTTTGTCGTTCATGGAGGAACGATTATGGCGGTGTTGGAACAACTGGCGGAAGACCAAAAAGATTTTTATCACTGGCAGGTAGAAAATGGCAGAGGATATAGAATGTTTGTTGACGAAGAAGAGTGGAAGTCCGGCGTTCACAGATTTTATGAAATTCAAAAACTGGGAGGCGCGATAGAATGAATGGGAAGATGATAATCTTGGCATGCATTACAGGATTTCTGTTAGATTGCATTTTCGGAGATCCGGTCTGGATGTATCATCCGATACGCGTGATCGGAAACCTGATCAGTGTGTTGGAAAAAGGATTGCGGAAATTGTTGTGCAGTCGGATTCCTGCATCAGAACAAAAGAAGAAAAATAAAAGAGAAGTTTTGGCAGGTGGAATTTTATGGATTCTGACAGTTTCGTTATCCTTTCTTGTACCGGCGGTACTCTTATTTGCTGCAGGAAAGGTTCATCCGGCAGTACGGTTTCTTTTGGAAACCTTCTGGTGTTACCAGATATTTGCGGCGCGGTGTCTTGTAGGAGAAAGCAAAAAGGTTTATCAGAAATTAAAAGAAGACGACTTGCCTGGTGCAAGAAGAGCTGTATCCATGATTGTCGGAAGAGACACAGAGAACCTTACAGCAGAAGGTGTGACGAAAGCTGCGGTAGAGACAGTGGCGGAGAATACTTCCGACGGCGTGACGGCTCCACTTTTATTTCTTCTGATCGGCGGCGCACCGCTTGGATTCTTATACAAGGCAGTGAATACGATGGATTCCATGCTTGGATACAAAAATGAAAAATATCTGTATTTCGGAAGAATTCCGGCAAAGATGGATGATGTATTTAATTACATTCCAGCCAGGTTGACTGCGTGGTTTATGGTTGCTGCAGCATTTTTGACGGGGATGGATGGAGAGAATGCGTGGAAGATTTATCTGCGTGATAAGAGAAAACATGCAAGTCCGAATTCTGCCCAGTCAGAGGCGGTATGCGCCGGAGCGCTTGATGTACAGTTAGCCGGGGATGCGGTTTATTTCGGGAAAATCTATAAAAAGGATTATATTGGTGATGCAATCCGTAAGATTGAACCGGAGGATATTCTTCGTGCCGGGAAATTAATGTATATGACAACGATACTGATGATGGTTGTCTTTGGAGGTTTATTGTTATGGATTTATTGATTCGATTTGCAAAAATGGAAGATGCAGAAGAACTTCTTGCACTCTATACACCATATGTAACGGATACAGTGATTACATTCGAATATGAAGTTCCGTCACTGGAAGAATTCAAAGATCGAATGCGTCAGACGATGAAAAAGTACCCGTATCTGGTCGCAGAACAGAATGGCGAGATTCTTGGATATAGCTGTGCGGGGGCATTTAAAGGTCGTGCAGCATATGACTGGGCAGTGGAAACAACAATTTATATAAGAAAAGACCGGCAGAAAACCGGAGTTGGTAAAAAGCTGTATGAGGCACTGGAGAAAGTACTGCACGCTCAGAACATTTGCAATCTATATGCATGCATTGGATATCCAGAGATTGAAGATGAATATCTGACAAAAAACAGCGCACAGTTCCATGCACATCTTGGGTACCGCATGGTGGGAGAATTCTATCATTGCGGATACAAATTTGACCGCTGGTATAATATGGTCTGGATGGAAAAGCTTCTGGATCCAGAGGTTAAACATCCAAAGCCGATCAAATGGATGGAAGAGAATCGCGAGGAGCTGGAGGCAGTACTTTTAGATTAAAAATGAAACACATAGAGAAGTAGGAGTAAGATTCATGGAATATGTACACGGAGGAGACATTTATACATATGGAGATGTGCTGGATTTTTCAGTTAATGTAAATCCTTACGGTCCGTCAGAAGAAGTTCTCGAAGCGGCAAAAAGATCGATGGATGAAGTGAGTCTTTATCCGGACAGTCAATGCAGACGGCTCAGAAAGAGACTGGCAGAGAAAAAAAGTCTGCCGGAAGAATATTTCCTTTTCGGAAATGGAGCAGCGGAGCTGTTCTTTTCTGTCGTTCTTGCAGAAAAACCAAAGAAAGCATTGCTTCCGATTCCGGCTTTCGCAGAATATGAACAGGCACTTCGGACGGTAGACTGCGAAATCATTTATCATAAGTTGAAAAGAGAGAATAACTTTGCATTGACAGAAAGCTTTTTGGAAGATCTGACAGAGGATATTGACCTTGTATTTTTATGCTCCCCATCGAATCCGTCAGGCCAGGTGATCAAACCAAAGTTGATGGAACAGATCCTTACTCGATGTGAAGAGAAGAAGATACGTCTTGTTTTAGACGAGTGTTTTATTGAATTTCTGGAAGAAGCGCAGAAGTATACCATGGTGAAAAAGGTGACAGATCATGCGTGCCTTTTTCTTGTACAGGCATTTACGAAGATGTATGGGATTCCGGGATTGAGACTGGGATATGCAATGACATCGGACGGAGAACTTAAAGAGCGGATGCAGCAGATCCGTCAGCCGTGGAGCGTGTCGGTTCCGGCACAGGCAGCAGGGATAGAAGCGCTGACAGAAAGAGAAGAACAGAGAGTTCAGAAAATACGAAACAAAATCGTGGAAGAAAAAATGCGCATGGAAAAGAAAATGCGTGAGTTTGGGATTAGATTTATTCCAACAAAGGCAAATTTCTTCTTATTATATAGTGAAAGCTCATTGTTTGAACGATTGTTAGAGCAGGGGATTTTGATTCGAAATTGTGAGAACTATAGAGGGTTGAAGAAAGGCTGGTATCGGATTGCGGTGCGGACAAAAGAGGAAAATGATGTTCTTTTACGGGCACTAGAAACAATCTTGTCAAAGCAGTGAAGGAGGCGAAAAATATGGCGAAATCAATTATGATACAGGGAACGATGTCGAATGTCGGAAAGAGCGCACTGGCAGCAGGTCTTTGCCGTGTCCTGAAACAGGATGGATACAAAGTTGCACCTTTCAAATCCCAAAATATGGCACTCAATTCTTTTATCACAAAAGAAGGACTGGAGATGGGAAGAGCCCAGGTGATGCAGGCAGAAGCTGCAGGGATTGAACCGGAAGCAATAATGAATCCAATTTTACTTAAGCCGACGAACGATACAGGCTCTCAGGTGATTATCAATGGTAAACCAATCGGAGTGATGGCTGCAAGAGAGTATTACCGTCATAAGAAGGAATATATTCCGGCAATTATGGATGCATATCATGAGCTGGAAAAAAGATATGATATCATAGTGATCGAAGGAGCCGGAAGTCCGGCAGAGATTAACCTGAAAAAAGATGATATTGTAAATATGGGAATGGCAAAGCTTGTAGACGCACCGGTGCTTCTTGTCGGAGACATCGATCGCGGCGGAGTGTTTGCCCAGATCGCCGGAACTGTAATGCTTCTTGAAGAGGATGAAAAAGCACGGATCAAAGGAACGATCATTAATAAATTCCGTGGAGATGTATCCATTCTGGAACCGGGACTTCGGATGCTGGAAGAAAAGACGGATATCCCGGTAACGGGAGTAGTTCCGTACTTTTATTTAGATCTGGATGAGGAAGACAGCCTGACGGAACGATTTCAGAAAAAAGAGAAGCCGGGACTGATCGATCTGGCAGTGATCCGATTCCCAAGGATCTCTAATTTTACTGACTTAGCACCTTTAGAAGCACTGGAAGAAGTAAGTGTGAGATATGTTTCATCTCCGGCTGAGTTTGGCAATCCGGATGCGGTGATCCTTCCGGGAACAAAGAATACGATCAGCGATCTTCTGTGGATGCGTCAGAACGGACTGGAAGCAAGAGTCCTGAAACACAGCGCACAGAACAAACCGGTCTTTGGAATCTGTGGCGGATATCAGATGCTTGGAATGGAAATCTCAGATCCAACAGGAGAAGAGTACGGAGGAACTGTACAGGGAATGGGACTTTTGGATACAAAGACCGTGTTCCGCCCAGAAAAACATAGAACCAGAGTACATGGAACATTTGGCGAGATGAAAGGAATCCTGAAAGAGATGAAAGGACTTCCTTTCGAAGGATACGAGATCCATATGGGAGAGACGATTCTTGATGAGCACGCATCTGGGCTTATAACATTAGAAAATGATTCTGATACGCTACAACAAGGACATCCGGATGGTTCACAGAAGGAAAATGTCTATGGCTGTTATGTGCATGGAATCTTTGATTCACCGGAAATGTCAGGTGGGTTTCTCTCTGCTTTATTGAAAGAGAAAGGCTATGATCCGGAGACGGTACAGGCAGTAGACTGGAAGTCTTATAAGGAAGAACAGTATGATAAGCTTGCAGATATCGTTCGTGCTAGTCTTGATATGGAAGAAATTTATAGAATTATTGGATTGTAGAGTTTGTAATGAGGGGGGGGCAAAAAGATGGTTACAGATTTAACGAAAGAACATCCGAATAAGACATTATGGCGGTTCCTTCTGCCAATGTTGTTCAGTGTGATGTTCCAGCAGATTTACAATATCGCAGACAGTATGATCGCGGGAAGATTTGCAGGAGAAAATGCGTTGGCAGCAGTCGGTGCATCTTATCCGATCACAATTATTTTCATGGCATTTGCCGTGGGAATGAATCTGGGGGCATCCGTAGTCGTATCAAGACTGTTCGGAGCAGAAGACCGGGGCGGTGTGAAGCGTGCGGTTACAACGGCATTTCTTAGTTCTATGGTGCTGGGAATCATACTGACATTATTCGGGTATTTCTTTAATCATCAGATGATGAGATGGATCCGCACACCACAGAATATTATGGCAGATGGAGTTTTATATTTGAAAATTTACATTTTCGGAATTATCTTTCTGATGCTTTATAATGTGTGTACCGGAGTATTTACAGCACTCGGGGATTCTAAGACACCGTTATATTTTCTGCTTGGATCCTCAGCCGGAAATATTATTCTTGATTACATCTTCGTAGCAAAATTTCATTGGGGCGTGAGAGGTGTTGCATGGGCGACATTTATCGCGCAAGGTGTGTCAGCCGTGCTTGCATTAGTAACACTTCTCGGAAGATTGCAGAAATTTGCCGGGAAAGAAAAGCAGCCGTGGTTTGATAAGAAATTATTTGCACAGATCATGGCGATTGCAATTCCAAGCATTCTTCAGCAGAGCGTATTGAGTGTAGGAAATCTTTTCGTACAGGGAATTGTAAATCAATTCGGTTCAGCAGTTGTTGCGGGATATTCGGGAGCAATCAAGCTGAATACATTTGCCATTAATATCTTTATGACACTTGGTTCCTGTCTATCCAGTTATACGGCACAGAATATCGGCGCGGGAAAGAAAGAACGAATTCCGTTGGGATTCCGTACCGGATTAAAATTATCAGAGCTTACGGCACTTCCGTTTGTCATTTTGTATTTCGTTTTCAGCCGTCAGATGATGGGACTGTTCTTAGGTGCGGAGAGTGTAGAGGCTATCAGCGCAGGAATGGCATTTTTGAAAATAGTATCGCCGTGGTATTTTATGATTGTAATTAAGCTGATGACAGATGGAATTATCCGAGGTTCCGGAGCGATGGTTTATTTTGTAGTTGCAACAGTTCCGGATCTTATTTTGAGAATCGGATTTGCGTTGGTTTTGACAAAAAGCTTTGGAAGCACCGGAATCTGGATGGCATGGCCATTTGGTTGGATCGTAGCGACCACATTAACATTGATCTTTTATAGAAAGTTGGGATATAAGAATGATAAAAGCAGTAATTTTTGATATGGATGGGGTTTTGATTAATACAGAACCGCTTCATTATCAATGTTGGGTAGAAATTTTTAAAGAACGATATGGAATTGACTTAGACTACGATGTATATAAACCATGCATTGGATCTACAAGACTCCATTTCATGAATCTGATCAAAGAAAATTACGGAATTACATTTGAAAGTCTTGAAGTTATGAATCAGATTATGAAAGAGAAGAAAGATGAAATTATTGCGCGAGACGGATTCCCTGAGATGCCGGGAGTAGGGCAGATGCTTTGCTGTCTGAAAGATGCGGGGTATCGCCTGGCCGTGGCCTCTTCTTCTCCGAAACCTGTAATCACAGAGACACTGGAAACGCTGGATCTGATGAAATATTTCGATGTCGTGACAAGTGGAGATGAAGTGAAGAATCCAAAGCCGGCACCGGATACATTTCTCTTTGCAGCGAAACAGTCGGGCGTACCGGTAGATGAGTGTATTGTAATCGAAGATTCAACGAATGGAGGAAAGGCTGCGAAGGCGGCTAAGATGCCATGTATCTGGATGCATAATCCGGATTCCGGAGACCAGGAGATACCGGATGCAGTGCTCGAGATTACGGCCTGGACAAAGGAGAATATAGAAAAGATCATGAAACTTTTACATTTTGGTCAAGAAAAAGTGTAAAAATAAATGAGCGATATAAAATTTTTTTGAGTAGAATACTCAGAAATAGTAGACTTGGAAGTATTATTAGGATGTGGTTGAATGAAAAAACTGAAATTTATATTTGGCAAACTTAGTATCCTCTATTATATATTGTTTTTGCTCGTGACCTGTGTACTTTGCAAGTACGGAAGCATCAGACAGCTGAAGTTTGCATTCTTGGCTTTAGGTATCCTTCTGGTACTCAGTCTTTGTATCTGGATCGGCTGCCTGATAGCAGAAAAGGAAAATCCTTTTAAAATGAAAGGTGCACTCAGGAAAACAGTGTTTGGTACAGAACTTTTGATTCTACTTGTAGTTACGGTTGGATGTATTTCTTATATCGTATATACTGCGATTCCTTATAATGGCGCATTGTCCTGGAAGGTAGATAGCCTGTTTAAGACAAAGAAAATAGAGTATGAACATAACAATTTCTTTCGTGATGGCGCAGAAGGGCTGATAAAAGATATCAATAAGAAACTGAAACTTCCGGACGAGTTATATATCACAGATAGTTTTGAGATGTCCTTTGATAAAGACGGAACGATAACCCGCGTGTCGGCCTATCTCTACGGACAGAATGAAAAGGGAAAAGATAAGACCTATCTGATTGATTATGATATCGATAAAAGTGATAAAATTGTTGTGCAGATCGCAGGTTATGCAAATGCAGATTATGATGATGACAAGAAATTAGATCCTATGTTTACCATTCTGGAAAAATCAGATTGTAAGATGCAGGTGACACAATGGAATCTGAATTACGCATTTGCAGATAATCCGCCGGAATATGAGATTCTGTATTATGGAAAACGCTCCTTCGCTTCTTCGGAAGGTCTTGTTTATCTTCCGGGAGATGTTGATGGTGACGGAGCAGTCAGTGGTATGACTGATTTCACAGCACTGGATAGCGGTGGAGAAGCACTTGGATATGAAGTGTCTCTGTATCTTCCGCAGGATGAATCTGTGACGCCGGTGCGTTATATGATGGAACCAGAATATATCAGTCCTGATACAATTAGTCAGAATGAGCAGGCAGAGAAAGATTCACAGGCGAAAGAACAAGGAAAAGAAAATAATACCTGGACGGTCGATACGGACGGAAGCGGTGTTGTCCGATTCTTCTTAAATGAACAGAAAGGCTGGAAACTTTCAGTTGTTGATGCGGCTCTTGGAACACGTTATTACAAACTGGAAACTACGTCAGATGGTGGATATAATTGGACAACAGTAAATGAAGATCCATTCGACGGAAATGGTGGAGTAGGAGAAGGGATACAATTCTTCGATGAGCAGTTTGGATTCATCGGTCTGGGAGGGGCATCACAGACACATTCGTCTATTTATGTTACAAAAGACGGTGGAAAGACACTGAAGGAAATAGAGCTTCCAATGGATACTGTGACAGAATATCCGCCACATATGCAGGAATATGGCTTCACGCTTGAAGATTATCAGTATCTGGAAATGCCACAGCAGGATGGGGAGAATTACACGATCCATGTGATGACGCAGAGTGGCGAGACGGAAGGTCTTGTATTCACATCTGAAGATCAGGGTGAGAACTGGAGTTTTACCGGAGTGTTTGATGAGTGAGAGAAAAAATAATCTGCTTAAAACGAGTCGTAAAAATACTGGAAGTTAACATAAGAACATAAGAAGGGTATATTCCTATTGCTCAAGGAACATAATTATGTCAAAGAAAGGAGTGAGTTATCATGCCACTTATTATGCCTATTAAGGATTTACGTAATACAACCGAGATTTCAAATATTGCACACAAGGAACAGGAGCCTATTTTTATTACCAAAAACGGATATAGCGATTTGGTTGTAATGAGCAGTGAACTATATGATAAATTCGCAAGAATAAATCGCATCGATCAAGCAATCTTCGAGTCCGAGCAGGAAATTGCTAATGGAGCAGAAGCAGTTGACGCAGAAATTGTTTTTGCAGAATTGGAGAAAAAACATTAATCCCACCAAGAGCGAAGCGAAGGCAGATATGCAGGAAAAGATTATAGACAGTTACTGATTGATAACTATATCGCTATTTTTCGCATTGATGAGCCACACAAAACCGTTTATGTGGTAACTATACAGTATCAGGGACGGAATCTGTAAAGAAAGCACTGAATGACCTATGAATCATTTGGTGCTTTCTTTGACTCAAGAACTATCGTCTGGTTCATGGAGGTTGGGGGAATCATTCTCTAGAAAAGGATGATAAATAATGCAGTGATTTAGTTGGTATTAATAAGAAAAGAATGATATAATTTAAATTAATATTGATATTTTGTATGAATGCTTGGAATACAAGGAAAGAAAAAGATGATACAAGGTGAAGACTATAAATTTATTGAGATTGGAGAAGTAGTATAAAAAGTTTCGGATGAATTTAATGGGAAAGGAAATTATGAACACTACAATTAATTATTATAACCTAAATGCAAAAAATTTCATAGAAAACACTCAGAATGCAGATATGCATCTGACACAAGAGAAGTTTCTCCAACTATTGCCTGGGAGTGCGTCAATTCTTGATTTTGGTTGTGGTTCCGGTCGTGATACAAAGTATTTCCTTGAGAAAGGATACCAGGTGGCGGCAACTGACGGATCTGCAGAACTTTGTCGATTAGCAAGCAGCTTTACGGGGATTAAAGTAAAGAAAATGCTATTTCAGGAATTGGATGAAATTGAGGGGTATGATGGCATCTGGGCATGTTCCTCTATTTTGCATTTGCCAAAGCAGGAACTTCTTACCGTAATCCAAAAAATGTGTAATGCACTTAAAGATAATGGTGTGATTTATACGTCCTTCAAATATAGTAATTTTGAAGGGGAACGAAATGGTCGTTATTTTACCGATTTTATGGAAGATACATTTGGAAAATTTATCAAGGTGATACCGGAACTTACGGTAGAAGAACAGTGGATTACTTTGGATGTGCGTCCGGGAAGAGGAGAAGAAAAATGGCTCAATTTAATTTTGCGGAAAAATCAGAAATAGAGGAACTCCATATAGAACCAACAGATGTTATGACCGGAGACAGAAACAAAAGCAGATATTTGCTGTATCAGTTAAAGCTTAGCATAGCACGGGCAAAACAGATTGATATTATTGTCTCATTCCTCATGGAATCAGGGGTAAGAATGCTGCTCTCAGACTTAAAAGCAGCATTGCAACGTGGTGTTCGGATTCGCATTCTTACTGGCAATTACTTAGGAATTACGCAGCCTTCAGCACTATATCTCCTTAAAAAGGAATTGGGAGATAAGGTAGAATTGCGTTTTTATAGTGATAAAGGGCGTTCTTTCCATCCCAAGTCATACATATTTCATTATGACAACATGAGCGAGATTTATATTGGTTCATCCAATATTTCCAGAAGTGCATTAACATCTGGAATTGAATGGAATTATCGTTTTAATAATAATCAGGATAGTCAGAATTTTAATCTGTTTTATGAAACATTTGAAGAGTTGTTTAAAAATCATTCGTATGTGATCAATGATGCAGAATTAAAAGCGTATTCGAAGAACTGGCATAAACCTGCAGTTGCAAAAGATCTTGCACGATATGACCAGGTTGATCCGGATACAAAAGTTGAAATGTTATTCCAGCCAAGAGGGGCACAGATCGAAGCTCTTTGTGCACTGGAGAATAGCAGGGCAGAGGGGGCTGTGCGTGGCTTGGTTCACGCAGCAACAGGTGTGGGAAAAACGTATTTGGCTGCATTTGATTCTGCAAAGTATGAGAGAGTCTTGTTTGTTGCGCATAGAGAAGAAATCCTGAAGCAGGCAGCAGTATCTTTTAAGAATGTACGTCATTCAGATGATTATGGTTTTTTTGACGGAAAGCAAAAGGATACTGGAAAATCTGTAATTTTTGCTTCTGTAGCAACGCTTGGCAGAAGCGAATATTTGACAGAGGAGTATTTTGCTCCAGATTACTTTACCTATTTGGTAATTGATGAGTTTCATCATGCAGTTACGGATCAGTACCAGCGAATTGTGAATTATTTCAAACCACAGTTTATGCTGGGACTTACTGCCACTCCGGAAAGAATGGACGGGAAATCTATTTATGAGATCTGCGACTATAATGTTCCATATGAGATCACATTGAAAGAAGCAATTAATAAAGGGGCATTAGTTCCATTCCATTATTATGGTATTTACGATGAAACGGACTATTCGACACTCAAATTGGTAAAAGGCAGATACAATGAGAATGACTTGAATGATAAATATATCGGTAATGTAAAACGATATGATTTGATTTATAAATATTATAAAAAATATCATTCCAAACGTGCTTTAGGGTTTTGTAGTTCAAGAATTCATGCTGAAGAAATGGCAAAGGAATTCTGCAGGAGAGGCGTAAAATCCGTTGCTGTGTACAGCAATGCAGATGGGGAATTTTCTGAAGAAAGAAATGTAGCAATCGAGCAATTAAAGAATCAGGAGATAAAGGTTATTTTCTCTGTAGATATGTTCAACGAAGGTGTGGATATTGCTTCTCTTGATATGGTTATGTTTTTGAGACCGACGGAATCACCTACTGTGTTTTTACAGCAGTTGGGCCGTGGCTTGCGTATCAGCAAGGGTAAAGAGTATGTCAACGTACTTGATTTTATTGGAAATTACGAAAAAGCCGGGCGTGCACCGTTTTTATTAAACGGAGGTGCATGTGCCGGAGAGAGAACCGCATATGACTATTCTGAAATTGAATATCCCGATGATTGTATCGTGGATTTTGATATGCGTTTGATTGATCTCTTTCGGGAAATGGACAAAAAATCATTATCGATCAAAGAAAGAATCAAACAGGAATATTATCGTGTAAAAGAACTACTCGATGGAAAAGTTCCGACACGAATGGAACTTTTTACGAATATGGATGATCGTATATATGAATACTGTATGAAACATTCAAAGGAAAATCCGTTCAAACGATATATGGATTTCTTATATGAAATTCATGAGCTATCGGATGAAGAACTTCAGGTTTATAATGGAATAGGAAAAGAATTTCTGCAGCTGATTGAAACAACAGATATGCAGAAAGTATATAAGATGCCTATTTTATATGGCTTTTATAACGATGGTAATGTAAGAATGGCTGTAACGGATGAAGAAGTGATGGAAAGTTGGAAAAGATTTTTTGATTGAGGTACGAACTGGAAAGATTTTCCACAAGTAACTTCTTATGAGGAGTATCGAAAGATAACAGACAAACAGCATTTAAGCAAAGCCAAAAGTATGCCGATTAAGTTTTTAAAAGCTTCTGGAAAAGGTTTTTTTATAGATAAGGACGGCTATGCACTGGGAATTCGAGATGAATTGGCAGATGTAATTAAAGTTGATGCATTTAAGCATCAGATGAAAGATATTATCGAGTATCGTACGATGGAATATTATCGAAGACGGTATGTAGAAAAGTAATCAAAAGTATTATTTACAGAAGAAGTAACAGAGTGGATTGTGAGGTGTCTGATATGTTAAAAAATGTACTGATTGTGGTGGATGATATAGAAAAATCTATAGAGTTTTATAAGGACTTATTTGGACTACAAGTGATTCTTAAGAATGAAGGTAATGTGATCTTATCGGAGGGACTTGTTTTGCAGGATGCCGATGTATGGGGGAAAACTTTGGATGAGATTTCTACACCATTCAATAACAGGATGGAACTGTATTTTGAGGACTTTGATATAGATGGATTGCTTGCAAAATATGAATCCGGTAAGTATTTCGTCCGATATGCTACAGAACTGACAGAAAATGCGGATGGTCAGAAACTTGTAAGGCTGTATGATCCGAGTGGTAATCTCATCGAGGTTCGCACTCCATTCAGGTGTAATTAAAGGAGATATTATGCAGATTTTTGTTGATGCGGATGCCTGTCCGGTAGTTGGTATTGTTGAGAAAATTGCAAAAGAGCACAGTGTTCCGGTAACGTTGTTGTGTGATACGAATCATGTGTTATCTTCTGATTACAGTGAGGTAATTGTAGTAGGAGCCGGTGCAGATGCCGTGGATTATAAACTGATCAGCATTTGTCATAAAGGCGATATTGTTGTATCACAGGATTATGGAGTGGCTGCAATGACTCTTGGAAAAGGTGCTTATGCGATTCATCAGTCTGGGAAATGGTATACAAATGAGAATATTGACCAGATGCTTATGGAGCGGCATCTGAATAAGAAAGCACGAAGGGCATCCGGAAAGAATCATTTGAAAGGGCCAAGAAAACGAACAGCAGAGGATGATGAACATTTCAGAGAGTCTTTTGAAAAAATGATACATATGGCGATGGACAAGGAGAACTAATTTGAATATACAGATTTTTGGAACAAAGAAGTGCAATGATACAAAGAAAGCAGAACGTTTCTTTAAAGAACGTGGGATCAAGTTTCAGTTTATTGATATGAAAGAAAAAGGGTGAGTGTCGTCCAGTGGACGACGTGCTACGAACCGACCGAGCCGGAAGGCGAGACTGAGCAAGGGTGAATTCAATTCTATCGCCCAGGCAAATGGTGGACTGGAAAATATGATCAACTGGGAGGGCAAGGATAAGGATCTGCTTGCACTCATTAAGTACATTGCAGAGGAAGATAAACTTGAGAAAGTACTGGAAAACCCGCAGGTGATTAAGACACCGGTGGTCCGTAATGGAAAACAATCCACTCTTGGATATCAGCACTTAAGGCATGGAATGAAAAATGGTTCTTAGATGAAAAGGCTAGTAAGGATTGTGATAACAAGAAGGACGGTATTCCAGATTTCTTGAAATAAGAATTGAATTGTTATTCGAGGAAGGTATCCAAAGTCTTATGAAAAATGAAGGCTTATGTACTTTTCCTCGAATAATAATACTTCTGAGATAATGTGCCCAACAATTCGCATTTATAACATTTACATAAAACATGGCAGTATAATATATCTCCGATTATCAAGTCTTAAAGACAAAAAGAAATCTAACAAGTATAATGGTAAATATATTGGTTCATTGGACGTATAAGAAATGATGGAATATTTGAAGATGAATCTATATAAAATAATAGTGGGAAGCCATCTTGACTTTTCTCTTTGTACTTGTTAGAATATGTGTACAAAGAAAGTTTACCGCTGACCAATATGCGGTATATAAGTGGTTGGGTCGAAAGTTTACCGCTGACCAATATGCGGTATAAAAATGGTTGGGTTGAAAGTTTACTCCTTCGCCGTAAGGCGGAGGATTTTTCTATATACATTATAATGAGGACAAGATAATGAAAAAGACGGGATTCTATATTATAAAAGATAATTTTTTTACGGACATGCCTGATCCATATCTTAAAGGAAATAAGGCAGGAAACAGACCTCATTATTATTGCTTCGAGGATTCTGATACGGGAATATTTTGGATGATACCATTATCAAGCAGAATAGATAAATACAAAAAAATTGTTGAGAATAAAGAAAAAGCAGGAAAGCCGTGTGATATTATACATATTGTAAAATTAGATGATAGTCGAGAAAGTGCATTTCTCATACAAGATATGTTTCCTATTACAGAAAAATATATAGAGCGAGAATACACTATTGCGGGAAATCATTTAATGGTAACAAGTGAACATGTAGCCAGAACAATCGAGAAGAAAGCGAAGAAGGTTCTTAAAATGTTGAAGAGAGGAGTAAAGTTTACTCCGACTCAGCCAGACGTATTGACTATTTTAGAAAAATTAAAAACAAATAAATAACAGAAAATCTAAGCCGGTGTTGCGAGTATATTAGTCTTGTAACACTGGCTTATTTTATTTGCAAGAGTACCTGTCAGATGTAGTTTATAAGATTACTTTCTGATATACTAAAAGAAGAAAACAAATGATTATTCCGAACAGCTTATGTTGGAAATAGAGAGGGTTACTATGCCAAAGGGAACAAATCAAAAACTGAAATTATTTTATCTTCTCAAGATTATGCTAGAGAAAACAGACGAAGATCACAGACTCACTGTGAATGAGATTCTTGCAGAACTAGAAAAGTATGATGTTACTGCAGAAAGAAAAACAATTTATAAAGATATGGAAGCGTTAGAAGTTATGGACATTGAGATAGAGAGTGAAAAAGAAGGTCGCTCGAATTATTATCATGTCACAAATCGGCCATTTGAACTTCCAGAGCTAAAACTGCTTGTTGATGCGATTCAGTCTTCTAAGTTTATTACAGAGAAGAAGTCAAATGAGCTTATTAAAAAACTGGAAAATCTAGTCAGTAAGTATGAAGCAAGAGAACTGCAGCGACAGGTATATGTCTCGGGCAGAATTAAGACAATGAATGAAAGTATTTACTATAATGTAGATGCAATCCATACAGCAATCGCAGAGAACAAGAAAATTATATTTCAATATTTTCAGTGGAATGTAAAAAAAGAGATGGAATTGCGACATGATGGAAAATTTTATCATATCAGTCCGTGGGGACTGTCCTGGGATGATGAAAATTATTATCTGGTAGGTTTCGATTCAGAAGCAGGAATTATCAAGCATTACCGTGTAGATAAGATGCTGCACATTACAATGTCAGATGAACCAAGAGAGGGGAAAGAACGATTTGAGAAGTTTGATCTGGCTGCATATGCAAAGAAGAGCTTCGGTATGTACAGTGGTAAGGAGCAGAAAGTGAAGCTGTATATGGAGAATCAGCTTGCAGGTGTTATTGTAGATCGTTTTGGAAAAGACGTTATGATGAGACCGGTGGACAAAACACATTTTACAGCATTAGTAGATGTTGCAGTCAGCAGACAGTTTATTCATTGGGTATTTGCACTTGGAGATGGAGCTAAGATTGTTGGACCGGAAGAAGTTGTGAAGTTCGCTCAGGAAGAAATCCGAAGACTTCAGGAGGAATACTTGAAAAGTGTAGGGGAGTATTATGAACAAAAAGAAAATAATTAAGATTGTTTCGGCAATCCTTGGTGTGGTAGTATTCATTTTTATATGTAACCAAATGGGTGAAATATTAGATAACCGTCGTGTTCGACTAGAGGTTGAGAAGGATCGTGCAGAACGTCAGGAGAAAAAAGAAGCAGATCAGATTGCAGAAGATTATATGCAAGCTCTTGTATCAGAATTACAGTCACGATTGCATTCTTCCTTGTTACATGATGTACAGGTAAATTATCAAAAAGTCAGTTATGAAAAGTTTAAAGATGAATTTGGCGAGCGAGATAATGATGCAGATTATAACTATTATTATGTGATATCATATACCAGTAACTCAATTGATCAAGTTTATTTTCAGGCAAAAGAAGCAGGCACTATGACGGAGTTCCTAGATTCTTTAAAAGAAATGGGACATCAAAAAGAAAGTATATTTAATGAAACTTATGATTATGAGACAACAGTAAATGAAAAAACGATAAGAGTATGGTATTTGGACGTGGGGGCATTTGAAATTCCTATCATTGGAACAAGCGGATCTAAATATGAATATTCAACAGATTTTATGTGTAAACACAAATATTTAAATATAGATGATGAAACGGTATATTCCGAAGACTGGATTTCCAATAAGGAAGAACAGAAAACATCTGAAAATAATTATTCTAGTCCATCATCAGGATCAAGTTCAAGTAGTCATAGTAGATACCATTCAGATCCATATGATGTAGAGGATTATGATGATCCGGATGATTTTGCAGATGAATGGGCGGAAGAGTTCGGGGATGGAAACTATGATGATGGTTATGAAGATGCGTACGATTATTGGGAAAGTGAACGAGATTAACACAGAAGAACATACGATGTTATACAGTCACTGAGAGAGAATACTGAAACAATTATTGGGACAGGTTGGAAAAGAAACAACCTGTTCTCTGTTTTATGAATGTCTACTTTAATTCTACCCTTGAAAATTGAAATACAAGTGTGCTGATTGTAGAATAAGGATAGCAAGTGACGGAGGATAAGTTATGAGAGACTATAGTTTTGGAAATTTTATCAGTGCATTAAGAGTAAGACGTGGGCTGTCTCAATATCAGTTGGGTGCACTCGTAGGTGTTTCAGATAAAGCAGTATCGAAGTGGGAAAATGGAGTTTCAAAACCACGGATGAATACAATTGTGAAATTAGCAGAAGTGCTGGATATCGGAACAGACGAACTGTTAGCTTGCAAATACGATACTTTCAATCATAAGAGGAAGGATTTATTTGCGATGGATGAAAAGATTATTAGTAAAGCAGAATTAAAAATGAAAGAAATGTATGGTGAACAACTGCCAATAAGCATCAGTAACAGATTCAAAACAGAGGAACTCATGTTAAAAAATCAAATGATGCTCCGTTGGATGGGATTTCTAGGAGACTTGCACGATAGATTTTATGAAGAAGATGATTTCTTCTTGGTCAGAGGTGCGCAGATGGGATCATCTTTTATAGCATGGCTACTTGGAGCAACAAATGTCAATCCGTTACCGGCGCATTATTACTGTCCAAAGTGTAAAAAAATCGAATTTGTTTCAAATATGAAGTGTGGACTTGATGCACCAGATAAAAAGTGCTCATGTGGAACAGCTTATGAAAAAGATGGTTTTGGAATAGATGCAATTCATATGTATCCGTTATTTGGAGGCTGTGATATTAATATTTCTGATGGAGCTATGGAACTTGCAAAAGAATGCTTTAAAGACTATTTTCGTGAGTATAGTGAGATACGAGAAATAAAGATACAGAAAAGTGAAGCGGAAGAGGAAAATATAAATAAGGGTCAGCTTACAAATGTAGTTCGTTACATATTGGTTCCAAGAGAAGTGGCAGTACAGTATCCTGGAGAAATTCTTACATTAGCTCCGGAGGAGTATTTTCAGAAATTCAGTAAATTTGAGCGGTTGATGATCGTTGAAGATCCACAGGAGCATAGTAGCTTTAAAGAGATTGAAAATGTAAAAATGTCAGTCGTTGATATCCTGAATTATCTGAAGTATGCAGTTGAAAAGAAGAAGTTTAAGATTGATTATTTGGAAAAGGATCTTAATGAATTCGCATCAAAACTTTCAAGTGCCAGTTTCACAGAGCTTCTTGCAATAGAAGGATGTTTGCATGGGACAGGTGTTTGGGAAGAGAATGGAGAAAAGTTGTATGCAGAAGGAATTCCGCTGAGTGAACTCATTACAAACAGAGAAGATGCTTACACATATCTGTATAGTAAACTGAATGGAAAATGTTGTGATAATCCTTCAGGACAAGTATATGAAATTGTGAAAGGACTTCAAAAAGGGATCTATGCAGGTAAAGGAATGCCGGCTGATCTCGAGCAACTTTTATTAGAAAACGAAGTGCCAGATTGGTATATCGATAGTATGAAAAAAATACATTACATATTCCCCAAGGCACATTTGGTTACGTATTTGAAGCGGGATATCGGAAATTATATCAGCACAAAAAGAATTTCATAATCTTTTTTGAACTTGAAAATGGTTCAAAATGTACACTTTTTATTGGACAGGATCTCTGCTAGAATTGAAATATCAAAAGGAAAGTGTTAGAAATCTATTAATAGTACAAAGTTCATTTAAGAAGTCGAAAGGGGGATTTCTATGGAAAAGAAAGGTTACAGTAGCAGGAGTTGGTTTGGTTCTGTAAATCATTATGATTCACATGGAAAAAAGGTAGGACATAGCAGCCCGGGAATGTTTGGAAGTTGGAGTCATTATGATGATTAAGAGCAGTACGGAATATAGAGTGGTGTATCATGAAAAATAGTTAATCTATTACTTATAAATAATTAAAAAGAATTATTGTAGAGCAGGTAGGAATTGTTCTTACCTGTTCTTTTTATGCTAATAAGGCGTTTTTATTGGACAGTTTAATTTGTAGATTAGAATTATCAAAAGGAATAGAAAATAGAAATTTACAGAAATGGAGGAACTGGCAATGAAGGGATTTAATACAAGTGATGGATACATGGGATTGGTAGAAGGCAGATATATTTTATTTGCCAGTGAATCTGATTACTATGAGTACATGAATGATTAGTCCGAAGTGAGGAAGCGAAATGTTTTTACCAGGATTAGTAGTGGCGGGAATTGTTTACTTGGTATATTGCATGATCTATAAGTAATTATATTGTTCGGCGTATGAGTGCTGGCCGTTTATATGACAAGATCGGAAAGAGCGCTTGCGCGAAAGTCGAGCTGGTAACACCGGCAGGAATAATATGTAAGGTTTGTAAAAAGAGCCTCAAAAATGAAAAGAAGGAGATGGCGATAACGAAAAATGTTTAATTTGGTGATTGATTTAGAAATGTGTAAAGTTCCGAGAGACTATCGGAGCAATTTATATAAGTATGCGACCGAAACAATACAAATTGGTGCAGTTCTTCTTGATGATTCATTTAAAAAAATTGGAACACTTTGCCAATATGTTCATCCGGAACATGGTGTGATAGATTATTTTATAGAGAATCTGACAGGTATAAAGAACAGCCAGGTTAAAAATGCTCCTAAGCTGGAAGAAGTACTGCTACATATGATTGACTGGTTGGGAGAACGTGATTATAAAATCTATGCTTGGAGTGAATCGGATAGAGATCAGCTGCTACATGAAATCAAAGCAAAAAATATGACAGATGAAAGAATCCATGCGTTTATGAAGGCTGAAAACTGGATTGACTATCAAAATGTATTTACGAAACGATTTGAATTATCACGACAGTTAAGTCTGGAAGAAGCTTTGGGACGAGCTGAGATTGAACCAGAGGGTAATTTTCATGATGGATTGGATGATGCCGTAAATACAGGATATCTGATTGAAGAATTGGAATTGAATCCAGAGTATCAGCTGGTAAGTTATGAAATGCCGGATAAACCGTCGGAGCGGTTAAGTAGTACGCTTGGAGAACTATTTGCTGGGTTGGATTTGCAATTTACATAATAAGAAAAGTGAAAAGGTGCATCTTTTTGTGCGATTTGTATAAAAAGATGCACTATATGTCGTTGCTTATGATATACTAATTCTACAGCTATTCAATAGTTTGGTAAAAAAGCAGAATAAGGAAAGAGAGTATGAAAGATGTCATTTCAAGATGAATTAAAATCAAAAATAAAGTCAGAAGAGGAATTAAAAAAGAAGGATATTGAAAAGGCAAAAGATAAAGCGGATTGGGATTATCGTGCAGTGAAAGATTGGCTATTGTTCGAAGCCGAACAAGGAATATATACTCAATACAACGGGAAAAAGACAATACAAACCGTGTATCCTGATACCTCGAAATTCTCTTGCGAAGCATCAGAATATATCAAGATCAAAGGCGAAATGAAGGAACTTGATGTTGGCAGGGTCTTTAGGAAAATAGTAAAACAATATATAGTGAAATGCTGCGTTATAGATTCAGAGCTATATCAAGTGTATTTAAATGAACTTAAAAGGTTGGCGAAAGAAGACGATGTAATCATAGACGTGATTGCACGCAGACGGTTTGGGAAAGAACCCGTTGAAGAAGTCGCTGTACCAGGGGTGATTAAAGTTTATCAAGACAGATTTTATATGGAAAATCAGTGGAATATATGTGTTAAGGCTACCGTAATTGTGGAGTAACAGGGGAGTGGATTAGATGAAATTATTAGGAAATATACTTTGGTTTCTTTGTGGCGGGATAATCGGAGGTCTTGCATGGATCATTGCAGGATGTATATGGTGTGTCACAATTGTTGGAATTCCTGTAGGTTTGCAATGTTTCAAATTTGCATCCTTAGCATTTTGGCCTTTTGGAAAAGAGGTTGTATATGGGAATGGAACCTTCTCATTTCTTGTGAATTTAATTTGGATTGTTTTCTTTGGATGGGGAATGGCTCTTGGAAATATTGTCTTAGGATGTATGTGGTGTATCACGATTGTAGGAATCCCGTTTGGAAAACAATTCTTTAAAATGGCACGTTTGTCTTTTATGCCTTTTGGTGCAAATGTGCTTTAGAACAACCTTTTTATATAAAAAACAGTCAGGTGAAAATGGCTCCGAAGTTGAATGCAGCACTGATTCATATGATTGACTGGCTGGGAGAGTGCGAATATGAAATCTACGCCTGGAGCTGAAATCAATCCAGAGGGTAACTTTCATGATGGATTGGATGATTCTGTAAATGCAGCGTGTCTGATAGAAAAATTAGAATTGAATCTAGAGTATCAGCTGGTAAATTATGAAATGACGGCAAGCAACATTTTCGATATTGATCGATATTTTTGAGAGAAACATATCACTTTTTCTGTTAATGAAATTGCTGCAAAAGTAGTTCATTCAGCAAGATATATCACATTCAAGCTGTGTAGCAGCTGCCCTTATAAGAACGAATTCTATGAGACGCTTTTAAATATTGGTAGAGAATCTTGTGAGCTGGCAACACAACGGTAGCAAGTCAACATTTGACGAGTTTCGGACATTGAGCCGGGAAATGCAATATGAAGTGATTGATTTTATAAAAGACTTTATGATTTACGAAGAACTGACAGTTAATGGAAAAAACTATTTATTAGTTCACGGTGGATTGGAAAATTATTATCCGGGAAAAGACATAGAAGAATATTTCATAAAAGAATTAATCTGGGACAGGGCTGAGTATGATATCCAATATTTTGAAGATACATATGTGGTGACAGGACATACACCGACACAAGGAATTATGGGGAATCCAAAACTGGGTTATGTATACAGGGAGAATCATCATATTGCGATTGATTGTGGCTGTAATCGAAGAAATGGACGTTTGGCTGCAGTTTGTCTAGATACAGGACGGGAATATTATATTGAAAAATCTTGAAAATAAGGTGGGAAAACGAAATGATTGATTTACAATATGCGAAGAAAGCTTTTGAAAACTATTTGAATGATTATGACCAAAAAAATGAAAAGATAAAGTTGAAGATTGTGCATACTTATGGAGTGATGGAATGCAGTAAAAAAATTACAGAAGATATGAAACTGTCCGCAGAAGATTGTGAGCTCGCTCAGATTATTGGATTGTTGCATGATATTGGAAGATTTGAACAATTAAAATGTTACAACAGTTTTGAACCGGGAACGATGGATCATGCAGCATTCGGTGTGAGAATTTTATTTGAGGAGAGACTGATTCGGCGTTTTGTCGAAGAAAATAAGTGGGATGAAATTATAAAAACAGCAATAGGGCATCATAGTGATTACTGCTTAAAAGGAATTACGAATGAGCGAAAGTTGATGCATGCTCAAATCATACGTGATGCAGATAAACTTGACAATTGCAGAGTAAAACTCGAAACAGCAATTGAAACTCTTCTGGGAGTTACGGCAGAACAGGTAGGAATGTCGGAAATTACGCCAGAAGTTATGCAACAATTCAAAAATCATAAATCAATTCTATTAAAGACAAGAAAGACAAAGATGGATTACTGGATATCTTATCTTGCATATTTTTATGATATAAATTTTAAAGCGACATATGAAAGTATAAGAGATAACCATTATGTGGATAAAATTATAGGAAGGATTCCGTATACAAATCCAGATACTGGAAAACAGATGGAACAAATAAGAAACGAAATGAATCTATATATTCAAAACGCTATAAATGAGAATGGAAATTACAGATAAATATAATTGAGATTTTGAAGGCGATTTACAATTTTCAGCATAGTGAACAGAAGATGAATAATATATGTAAGGTGGCAAGAAATGGCTTATTACATAAAAGGAGATTGTCATGCACATTTTGAAAAGTTAATCTGGTTGGCAATATTCAATATACAGATGCTCAACTACTGTATGAAGAAATCAAAGAGTTAGGAGAACCAGATTCTGTTCAGAAAGTAGGAAGACCAAGGTACAGAGTAGGAGAAACGGTGTATTTTACTTATGGAAAGGAGGACGCAAGGGAAGGCTACGGAACTGTTGAATGGGTTGATGATTATGGAACATTAGGACAAGAAAAAGAAGTTTCTTATGATATTGTGGGAATTCCATGTGAATTACCGAGAGAGAAAACGTTGTTTAAGCATATAAGAGAATCTAAAATACAGAGTATTGATGAGATGGAAATTGTGAAAATTGAGAGGGAGGAAGGATAGGTGCATTTTTATATTACAGGTGATACACATCGGAGCTTTGATTGTATTGAAGATTTTTGCTATGAATATGAAACAATATTACATTTTTCTGTGTTCACGGGAATCATGAAGCACGACCATGGGAGGCGGAAGATTACGAAGAAAAAATATGGAATGAAGGAATTGTGTATGTGGAAGAACAATATCCCAATATTTTATTTGCTAAGGATGGAGAAATTTATAATTTCAATGGGAAAAAAGTGATGCCGATCGGTGGAGCATATAGTATCGATAAATATTATAGGATACGCAATGGTCTGCCAGGGTTTGAGACAGAATAGCCGGACGAAGCAATAAAGAAATATGTAGAACAGAAATTGGACAAAGTGAATTGGCAGTTAGATATTGTCCTTTCTCATACAGTTCCGATAGAATGTGAGCCGGTATGGGCATTTATTCCAGGACTGGATCAGTCAACTGTAGATAAGTCAACGGAAAAATGGCTTCAATATATTTATGACAATCTGGAATTTACAGAATGGTATGCAGGACATTATCATGTGGAATGTGAAGAAAGTGGAGTCCGGATTATGTTTGAAGAGTATGATGAGATTATGTAGGGCGAAATAATGGAAAATTTTGCTTTTATGCAGAAGATAATATAGAGAATCTTACGATCGATCAGATTAGATCACATGTGAAAAGTACAAGCTTTTAAGCAATAACTATGATATGGAGAGTGATGCGTAATGAATTATTATATCAGTGATTTACATTTGTTTCATGAAAATTCGATTAAGTTTGATGAAAGACCATTTGACAGTCTAGATGAAATGCACGAGACGATCAAGAAACGATGGAATAGTAAAATAACAAATGGAGACAGGGTATTTATTCTTGGAGACATAAGTTATAGAGGTAAAAATGAAGATTTGATTGCTTATATTTCTACATTGAAGGGACAAAAAATACTTGTGAAAGGAAATCATGATGATGTGTCCGATTACAGATATCATCAGCTTTTTGCAGAAATTTGTGATTATAAAGAAATTCATGATTCAGCTAATGGAAAGAATTATAATCTCGTTTTAAGCCATTATCCAATTTTCAGTTGGAAAAGGATTCATTTTACTATATGGTCATACGCATGACAGTAATGAGGATGCTTATTATCAAAGCTGTTTAATGAAAATGGTGGAAAGTGATTGTCAGCATGTGTATAAAACAGAAGTTAAAGCAATAAATGTAGGATGCATGAAACTCTGGATGAATTATGAACCGCGAACGTTGACAGAATTATTGTCCTATCCACAATGAATTAGATGCTAGAAGGGAGACAGTTTTATGGCTACATATGTTATTTCGGATATTCATGGACAGTACAACATGTTTATAGAATTACTCGATAAGATTGATCTAAAAGATACGGATACTTTATACATTTTGGGAGATGTGCTTGATAGGGGGCCTCATCCTATTAAGACAATAAGAAAGCTTATGGAAATGCCAAATGCAATATGCCTGGTCGGTAACCATGAATTTATGGCGATGAAATGTCTGGAATTTTTGATGAAAGAAATTACAGATAAGTCCATAGAAGAGTTAGACGATGAAATGCTGGATAATCTGGAGACATGGCAATATAACGGAAGTAGATCAACGGTTGATGAGTTCACTCAGATGGATTCCGAGTCTAAAAAGGATGTGATCGATTTTATAAAGGAATTCCTGATATATGAAGAGGTGTCAGTCAATGACAAAAACTATCTTCTAGTTCATGGAGGTTTGGGGAATTATTCTCCAGAAAAGGATATAGACGATTATTCACTTCATGAATTGATATGGTCGAGAGCAGATTATAATATACAGTATTTTTCAGATAAATATGTTATAACAGGACATACGCCGACACAAGCAATTAGAAATAATCCAAATCCAGGATATATTTATCGGCATAACAATCATATAGCAATTGATTGTGGTGCTACCTATCCGGGTGGAAGACTTGCTGCTATATGTCTGGACACAGGCGAAGAATATTATTCTGAACCTAATAAAATGGGAAGTGATGCCATTGGCTTATGATGAAAAAGATGTGGGTCTCTAACAGTGTCATTTAAACAGACATTGATTCCGTTGTCATAAAGTTCCTTTACTCTTGTGATTCCTCGTCTCTTCGGATAGGTATCTTGCCGTCCTTCCTCTACCAGTTTGTTACCGCCCTTGTATGCGTACATTCCTTCCTGAGGAAATGCAACAATCTGCAGATCAAGGATATCTTTTACTTCATCTTTTACTTCAAGTGCAGCTTTAAGACCCGTAAATGTCGGATCTGTCACATCAATATGTGTTCGGATAGCCTGAACACCATGCAGCATCTCTTTTCTTATTAACAGTAATGATTTGAAATAATGTCATTACCGTTAGGTAGCTATTTGTTCTTTACGCACAAATCATAGCATTCGGTCAGAATACAGTCAATAAAATGCAAAATCAACGCGTTTATTTTATTCTTGCGTACAAAAAAGTCAATTCACTTTGTGCGTTACACACAAAATACCGGTATCTCGCTGTCTTTTTATTGTTTTGCATATGAAAATATTAAGGAATTCTTAGTTTTTATCTGCAACAGTTTTTCTATTTGTAGACTCTAGTGTATATAACCTATAATAAAGATAATGTGAAACTATTCATAGACTTCATGAACCAATACAGGTGATTCATAAAAATGGTTATAAGAATCTTCAAATGAAAAAGAGGATTCGAGAGGAGGGAACGAATGAAGGATAAAGAAAATTCAAGGGAAATACAATTCAAAGAGGAATTGGTTCGCAAGGCGAAGAATGGAGATACGAAAGCATTTTCCCTGTTATATGCTGGCGTTTGCAAGGAAATGTATAAATTCGCATTATATATGATGAAGCATACAGAAGATGCAGAAGACGCGGTAAGTGAGACGGTTATAGCTGCTTTTGAAAATATTGCGAAGCTCAAGAATGAGAGTAGTTTTAAAAGCTGGATTTTTACAATTTTAGGAAATCAGTGCAGAAAAATGTTGGGAAAGCGTGGAAATCATGTGTCAGAGGAAGAGACACCAGAGGCTGGACATGAACCGGACTATGAGCAGCATTTTGATGTGAAGGAAGCATTTGCAAGACTTGAGGAAGAAGAGCGTATGATACTTTCGTATTCTGTGTTCGCTGGATATGGAAGTGAAGAAATCGCGCAGATGCTTGAGATGAATGCTGCAACGGTTCGATCAAAGAAAAGCAGGGCACTTGGGAAGATGCGTAAGATGTTGGAAGCAGGATGATCGTACAGGATGATCTTATAAGAGATGGATTTGAAAAAAGAATAGAAGAAGGAGGCGGAAAAGATGGAAGAAAATAGAGAAAAGAACAACAAGAAGATTGAGGATGAAAAGCGTTTAGAGCAGGATTTGAGACAGATGGCAGATGATGTGATTCTTCCGGACTCACTGGAACCGGAGGCAATTCAGAAAATGCTTCAGGCAAGACAGGAAGAAAAGCAGCAGGGATCAAAAACGAAAAAGAACAAAAAGAACTGGAAACGTATCGTTCCGATCGCAGCAGCGGCATGTGTCTGTGTGATAGTTGGAGCGACAGTTGGAATCAAGCAGATCAACAAAGGAAACAACAAAACATTAGATGCAGCGACTATCGCATCAGCAGCAGATCAGACAGAGACAACCCAGACACTTACAACAGCGAAAGATTATAAAGAAATTGAAAAATGTATCAAAGAATATAATAAGCAGATGGCACGGGATAACAACAGTATGGCTATCGGACTGTATGAAAGTGCGTCTTCGGCAGATGCAGCAACAGCAGAAAGCAGTAATGTTAGTGATACCGGAGCTTATTCGGATACAAATGTCCGTGAGAACGGCGTGGGGGAAGCCGATATTGTCAAAACCGATGGAAAAAACATTTATACACTGTGTCGGAGTGTTGTGACAATCACAGCTATTGACAATGGGTCCATGGAAAAGCTGGCCTCGATCGAACAGGATGCAGAACGCTATGTAGAAGACATTTATGTACAGGATGATAAATTAGTTCTGTTTGGAACATTAGGAAGACAGGTGGGAAATTCAGAGGATTCAGAAGTTTCAGAAGCTTATGATGGATATTATGAGAACAATACGTATGTCCAGGTATATGACATCAGTGACCCGTCAAATCCGAAAGAGATCGGTAACATGGAACAGAGCGGAGGATATAATACATCCAGGATTGTTGATGGATATGTCTATGTGCTTAGTCAGTTCCATCCTTACGAAGACAATGTTACAGCAAGAGATCTGTGGTATATTCCGGAAGTGCAGGGAAAATCTATTGAAGCAGAAAATATTTATATGCCACAGGAAGCAGAAGGAAATGAATATACGATCATTACAGCATTTTCATTAGATGATCCGTCAGAAAAAACAGACAGTAAGGCAGTCTTTGGTTATTCAGATGTGTGCTATGTAAGCGAAAATAATATTTATATTACAAGTAATTATTATGAAGATTCAGATGTGAGCAGAACGCTGATCCGCAAGATTTCTTATACAGACGGAAAGCTTGCTGGTGTTGCGCAGACGAAGATCAAGGGAATGCTGAACGATTCTTTCAGCATTGACGAGTATGAAGGAAACCTTAGATTAGTTACAACAATTGATGAAATTTATTCGAATGATGATATTATGCCATTAAATGAGACGGCAGATAAGACTGAAAAAGCCGTTGCTGAAAATGTTAAGGATGCGGTACCTGGTACAAATTCACTTTATGTACTGAATGACAAACTGGAGATCATTGGCTCCATTCACAATCTGGCAAAAGATGAAACAATCTATTCCGCAAGATTTATGGGAGATACAGGATATTTCGTTACTTATCGGCAGGTGGATCCATTGTTCTCGGTAGACCTTTCCGACCCGGAGAATCCGAAGATTCTTGGAGAGCTTAAGATTCCTGGATTTTCCGAATATCTGCATCCATATGGAGACGGAAAACTGCTTGGCATAGGGATGGATGTAAGTGAAGATGGATTTACAACAGAAGGTGTGAAACTTTCGATGTTTAATGTTACAGATCCATCCAATGTAACAGAGGAAAATAAGTATACGATTGAAGAAAGCTATGGCACTGATGTAGGATACAATTATAAAGGTGTATTTGTAGATGTTCAGAAGAATCTGTTCGGGTTTGTTACCTATCATGATGGAGTGACTTATCAGTTGTATACGTATGATGAGGCAGAAGGATTCAAAGAAGTGATGAGCAGACAGCTGAGCGGATATGAAGGCAGCAGAGGACTGTATATTGGTGACGTATTCTATCTTGTAAGCGGAAATATGATAGAATCTTATTCCATGAATGGATTTGAGAAGATGGATGATATTGTTCTGTAAACAATTTGTAACTGTTCAGAGCTAACCTCCAAAATACTACGCATTTTATACCTTTTTTTGAAATTTTGCTTGGCTCTGAACAGTTACAATATTTTGGATTGACAGTTTGTAAGACGAAAATTATACTAATAGGAGATGAAATTTGTTTGAAATTGTAGTTTTGTAATAAGAGAAAAGGGGTTAGAAATCATGAGTTCCAGAAATAAAGGAATTTGCTTTATTATATTATCGGCATTTTCATTTGCGTTAATGGGTGCCTGTGTCAGGCTTGCGGGAGATGTGCCGTCCATACAGAAAAGCTTTTTCCGAAATCTGGTTGCATTCTTTGTTGCACTTATAATGATTGTGCGAAGTGGTGACGGATTTGAAATCAAGAAGGGAAACTTAGGTTATATGGTTTTGCGTGCAACATTTGGCACGCTGGGAATCCTTTGTAATTTTTATGCAGTAGATCATCTGGTACTTTCAGATGCATCTATGCTGAACAAAATGTCTCCGTTTTTTGTTATTTTATTTTCGTTTCTTCTGTTGAAAGAGAAATTAAAACCGGCGCAGGCAATTGCAATTTTTGTTGCATTTATCGGAAGCCTGTTTATCATTAAGCCAACCTTTGCAAATATGGAACTCTTTCCGTCAGTGATCGGTCTATGTGGGGGAATCGGTGCCGGTATTGCGTATGCAATGGTAAGGATTCTTGGTCAGAGAGGTCAGAAAGGAAGCTCTGTTGTTCTGTTTTTCTCAGGGTTTTCCTGCATCGTGACACTTCCGTATCTGCTGTTTAACTATCATCCTATGACAGGAACGCAGATGCTGGCACTGCTTGGTGCCGGGCTTGCGGCAGCAGGAGGACAATTTGGAATTACCGCAGCATATTATCATGCGCCTGCGAAAGAGATATCGATCTATGATTATTCACAGATTATTTTCTCTACGATTCTCGGATACTTTCTTTTCGGACAGGTTCCGGACAAGTACAGTGTGCTTGGATATGTGATTATTCTCGCGATGGCGGCATGGATGTTCTTCTATAATAAAAGACCGGAAGAAAAAGAATAGAAACTGTTTGAAGCCAAATATATTTCAGATGAAAAGGATTATAAAATCATGGATTTTGCAAGACTTGAGAAAAATATTATAGATGTAATAAAGGAAGAACAGGCGAAGCTGGGCTACCGTAAGGAGAAGATTCGTCTGTATTATCCGCTGAGTTCTCTGAATCATTTCTTTCAGTTAGATGTGGATGAGACAGGAATGCAGGAAAAATTGAGCCGGTTTTCTGAGTATGAAGAAGGGAAGCTTGGAAGTGTTGAAGTGACAAATAAGGGGGAGCGGTTCTGTTTTCATATTCCGGAGGAAGGTGCAGAATATGTACACAATAATATGAAAGAGAATGAATTCATCAAAGACCTGATCGGGTTGATCTCTCATCATGGCTGCAAGATGGAAGATATCTTTGAACTGTTCCGTCAGCATTCGGATCAGATTACGATCGAAGAGATGCACAGCGATGAATTTGATTATATGATCTGCTTTGAAAATGATCCGGAGGATACTTACCGGTATTGCTTTAAAGATGAAGGATGCCATATCATTTACCATAGATTCCTGCCGGAAGATTATGAAGAATTTGGATTTGGAAAATAACTGTCAGGTCAGACAAAAAGGAGAAAAAAGTGAAGCTTACAATACTTGGAACAGGAAATGCAACCGTTACGGAGTGCTATAACACATGCTTTGTGATCAGTGATAACGACCGTCATTTTATGGTAGACGGTGGTGGCGGAAATACGATTCTTCATCAGTTAAAAGCAGCAGGACTTAACTGGATGGATATGAGAGATATTTTTGTGACACACAAGCATATCGATCATCTTCTTGGAATTATCTGGATGATGCGTATGATTCTTCAGAATATGAATAGAGGAAAATACGAAGGAGAAGCTACAATTTACGGACACGAAGAAGTAATCCGTATTCTGAAAGAGATGGCAGGTGAAGTTCTTTCGGCGAAGGAGATGAAATATATAGATGATCGTCTTCACATGGTCGTAGTAGAAGATGGAGAAGAACGTGAGATTATTGGAAAGAAAGTAACATTTTTCGATATTCATTCTACAAAGGCAAAACAGTTTGGATTTTGTATGCAGTTAGATGAGAATGAGAAACTGACCTGTTGCGGAGATGAGCCGTACAATGAACTGGAGCAGAAATATGCTGAGAATAGTACATGGCTCTTGCATGAGGCATTCTGTCTCTACGGACAGGCGGATGAATTCAAGCCATATGAGAAGCATCACTCCACAGTAAAAGATGCATGTGAGATGGCAGCAGACCTGAATGTGGAGAATCTGATTCTCTATCATACAGAAGATAAGAATATTGAACACAGACAGGAGTTGTATCTGGAAGAAGGCAAAGCTTATTATGACGGAAATCTGTTTGTGCCGGATGATCTAGATGTGATAGAACTATAAGAAATTTAATCCCACAGTAAGTTTGTTATATGCTATACTTTGTTTATAATCAGGTTGAATTGATAAATTCAGGGAGAGGTGAAGGGGAATGCTTGAGTTAGTAACAGGAGGCAGCGGAAGCGGAAAATCAGCTTATGCGGAAAGCCGGATCTGTGAATGGAACAGGCAGGATCCGAAGCCTCTCTTTTATATTGCAACCATGTATCCTTATGGGGAAGAGACAGAAAAGAAGATTGAGAGACATCGGATGCTTCGTAAAGGAAAAGGGTTTGAGACATTAGAGTGGTATACAGGACTTAAGCTACATTTGGAAGAGGGATCATTACAAGGCTCAGATGTGCTTCTCGAATGTATGTCGAATCTCGTGGCAAATGAAATGTATATGGAATCCGGTGCAGGATGTCATGCAGATCAAGCCATTCTGGAAGGAATCCGAAAATTGAATCAACAGTGTTCGAATCTGGTGATTGTGACAAATGAAGTGTTTTCCGAATCGGTTCCGGATTCGCCGGAGATGAAAGAATACAAAAGGATTCTTGGCAGGATCAACTGTGAAATTGCAGCGATGGCAGATCAGGTGACAGAAGTCATTTATGGAATTGCACAGCAGAAAAAGGAAACGGATACGATGGTCAATAGAACAGAAAAACCGGGCGTGGACAGTAACAAATCAGGAGAGTTTGTGATGTGTCAGAAAGAGAATAGAGCTCATATAATTATAGGTGGTGCATTCCAGGGAAAAGCACAGTATGCAACGAAAATTTATCCAGAACTTGGGCTGACAGACGGATTCAATTGTCCGCTGGATGAGATTGAAAATTGTGTAGCAATCAATAAATTCCATTCATTTACAAGACGCTGGCTTTTGGAAGGAAGAACAAAGGAAGAACTGCTGAAGATACTTGAGAAGAATGAAAATCTACAATTACTGATTAGTGACGAAATCGGATATGGCCTTGTGCCTGTTGATGATTTTGAAAGAGAATACAGGGAATTTCACGGGCGTGTCATGACAGAACTTGCAGAAAGGGCAGATGGTGTAGAACGTGTTGTATGTGGGATTCCGCAGAGAATAAAGTGAAAGGAAATTAGGGATGCTTTCAGAGATAGAACAGGTACTTCCTTCAGAGATAGAGAAGAGAAGTTTTGAGATTATAACAGAAGAATTAGAAGAGATGGGAAAGATTCTCTGTCCGGAGACAGAACTGATCGTGAAACGCTGTATTCACACAAGCGCTGATTTTGAGTATGCGGACAGTCTTGTTTTTACAGAAGGTGTTGTGGAGAAAGCAAAGGACGCTATCCGCAGAGGTGTGCCGATTATCACAGATACACAGATGGGAAAAGCAGGAATTAATAAGAAACGTCTGGCAGAGTATGGCAGTGAAGTGCTTTGTTTTATGTCGGATGAAGATGTGGCAGAGATGGCGAAAAAGAATGGCACAACAAGAGCGGTGGCAAGTATGGATAAGGCAGCTGCGCTGGGAAGAGAGGCTATCTTTGCAGTTGGAAATGCACCGACAGCATTGGTACGGCTTTATGAGTTGATCAAAGAAGGAAAGATTAATCCGGAATTAATCATTGCAGTTCCGGTAGGGTTTGTCAATGTCGTGCAGTCAAAGGAACTGATCTTAAGTCTGGAAGATACACCGTCGATCGTGGCACGGGGAAGAAAAGGTGGAAGCAATATTGCCGCATGTATTTGCAATGCTTTATTATATCAGATGTAAAACAGATGCAAAAAAACTTTGTTAGAACTTGTTAGAAAGATAGAATAGTGGTATTATAAGACTGTTTGATTAGAAAAAAGAATAGAGAGGGAACAAAACGTGACCTATAAAGAAGCAAGGGTATATTTGGACGAGATGTCGAAATACGGAAGTGTACTTGGCTTAGATACGATTCGAGGTCTGTTGCGTGAGCTTGGGAATCCACAGGATGACTTAAAGTTTATACACATTGCAGGAACGAATGGCAAGGGATCTGTGCTTGCATACACTTCAACAATATTAAGTGAGGCAGGATACAGAACCGGGCGCTATGTCTCACCGACAGTACTCTCTTATCTGGAGCGGATTCAGATTGACGGAACATGGATTTCGGAAGATGAATTTGCAGAATTGACAGAGAAAGTAAAAGAAGCTATTGCCCGGATGGAGGCGGCCGGAGAGGAATCTCCGACAGTCTTTGAAGCAGAAACGGCAATAGCTTTTCTGTATTTTAAGAAGAAAAAATGTGATCTGGTCGTACTGGAGTCCGGTCTTGGAGGAATTCTGGATGCGACGAACATCATCGGAGCACCGGTGTGTGCAGCATTTGCAACGATCAGTGTGGATCATCTTGGTGTGATCGGAGATTCGTTGGAAGAGATTGCGCAGAACAAGGCTGGAATCATTAAGCCGGGATGTGCAGTAGTATCTGCAAAGCAGAAAGAAAATGTCCGGGAGATTCTGAAAAAAACTGCAGAAGAAAAAGGCTGTCCTTTCACAGAAGCGCAGCCTGAGCAGATGATGATTTTTGAAGATTCCTACCACGGAATTACATTTTCTTATAAAGAATATGAAAAGATGCATAGTCCGCTTGCAGGCCAGTGCCAGAGAGAGAATCTTGCAACAGCGCTCGAAGTTATCCGCTGTCTGAACAGACTGGGGTATCGAATTACAGAAGCGCAGGTGCGAGAGGGGCTTTCAAAGACGAGATGGACAGGACGGTTTACCTGCCTGTCAGAGTCCCCGTTATTTTTCGTAGACGGAGCGCATAATGAAGACGCAGCATTAAAGCTGAAAGTGACGGTAGAACGTTATTTTTCGGATTATAAGAAAATCTTTATCATGGGAGTCTTTAAAGATAAAGAATATGAGAAAATCACATCTATTCTTTGCCCGTTGGCAGAAAGTATATATACTGTTAGTCTTCCAAATAAGGAGAGGACGCTTCCGGCAGAAAAGCTGGCAGAAGTAGTGAAGAAACATTGTCAGAAAGTGAAAGCTGAACAGACCATCGAAACAGCTGTTGAGGATGCAAGTAAAGAGGCAATGACCCAAGGCAAGGATATTGCGCAGAAAACTGTGATTCTTGCATGCGGATCCCTGTCTTATCTTGGAGAGGTTCAGCGGATCGTGTTGAATAACCGGCAGTGAGATATAGGAGAGAAATATAAAATGATAGATCATGAAAAAGTAGAACAGGCAGTCCGTCTTTTGTTGGAAGGAATCGGTGAAGATGTGAACCGCGAAGGTCTTATAGATACACCTGACAGGATCGCCAGAATGTATGAAGAGATATATGGTGGAATGGAAGAAGATGCGGGAGTTCATCTTATGAAGACATTTACGGTAGAAAGCAGTGAGATGGTGATAGAGAAAGATATTACATTCTATTCAACCTGTGAGCATCATTTACTGCCTTTTTATGGAAAAGCCCATATTGCCTATATTCCGGATGGTAAGGTGGTAGGACTGAGTAAGCTGGCGCGTACGGTAGAAGTATTTGCAAGAAGACTTCAGCTCCAGGAGCAGCTGACAGGACAGATTGCAGACGCATTGATGGAGTATATGCAGCCGAAGGGAGCTCTCGTTATGGTGGAAGCAGAGCATATGTGTATGACAATGCGCGGAATCAAGAAACCGGGAAGCCAGACAGTTACGTTGGCACGGAGAGGTGTGTTTGAGACAGACCCGACATTAGAAGAAAGATTCTTCCGTATGCTTGGAAGATAAAGAATACGTAAAGGAAAAGAAGTGAACAGACTTGAAACAGGAAAATATGTATCGGTTAAATGAAGTGGTCCATCACTGGATCTATCAGGATTATTATGGAAGAATCAAGCGGTTAGAGAAGGAGCGTATCTTTTGCTGTCATCAGATGCCACATTTTCTGGATGTAGCAAGGATCGCATATATTAAAAATCTGGAAGAGAACCTTGGGTTTGAGAAAGATGTGATCTATACAGCAGCAGTACTTCATGACATTGGAAAATCATTTCAATATAAATGGACAATTCCACATGAAGTAGCTGGGGAAAAGATTGCAAAAGAGATTTTAACAACATTACCTGAAGATGCACAGTTTACAGAAGAGGAACAGCAGCAGATTCTTTTGGCTATCCGTGGTCATCGTAGAAAACATGAGGGAATGGAACCGATTGAGGAATTGTTTTATGATAGTGACAAACGATCGCGTATGTGCCATTTCTGTCCGGCACAGAAACAGTGTAACTGGACGGAAGAAGAGAAGAATATGGAGATAGAGATATGAGAATTGGCAGAAAAGAATTTGACCTGAAGAAAAATACCTATATCATGGGAATTCTGAATGTAACACCGGATTCCTTTTCTGACGGAGGAAGATACGATGGACTGGATCGTGCGATCGAACATGCGAAGCAGATGATTCAGGAAGGCGTGGACATCATTGATGTCGGTGGAGAATCAACTCGTCCGGGACATGTACAGATTACAGAAGAGGAAGAAATTGCTCGTGTTGTTCCGGTTATCAAGAAACTGAAAGAAGAGTTTGATATTCCGGTATCGATTGATACTTATAAAAGTGCAGTTGCAGCAGCGGCAATTGAGGCAGGAGCAGATCTTGTAAATGATATCTGGGGATTAAAATATGACCCGGAGATGGCAGGATTGATCGCAAGAACAGGAGTAGCCTGCTGTCTGATGCACAATCGTGATAATACAGAATATCAGGAGTTCCTTACAGATTTTATGGAGGATATGAGAGCGTGTGTGGAGCTTGCAAAGAATGCAGGAATTGCGGATGATAAGATCATTCTTGACCCGGGAGTAGGATTTGGTAAGACATATGAGATGAACCTCGAAATCATTGATAAACTTGAAATCATGAAAGAACTTGGATATCCGATACTTCTTGGAACTTCAAGAAAATCAGTGATTGGTCTGACACTGGATCTTCCGGTAGAAGAACGTGAAGAGGGAACAATGGTTACAACAGTTTACGGAGTGCAGAAGGGTTGTGCATTTGTCCGTGTTCATGATGTGGAGAAAAATAAGAGAGCAATCCGTATGACAAGAGCATTAATGAGAGAACATGAGGTGTAGAGGACAGATGCAGAAGAAGTTCGATGAAATCAGAATTGAAGATTTGGAAGTGTTTGCAAATCATGGGGTGTTTCCGGAGGAAAATACGTTAGGACAGAAGTTTGTTGTCTCAGCAGTGCTTTTTACAGATACCAGGATGGCGGGAAAAACAGATGATCTGACAGCGTCCATCCACTACGGAGAAGTTAGTGCATTTATTACTGAATTTTTACAGAAAAATACCTATCAGTTATTAGAACGTGCAGCGGAAGAACTGGCTGAAGCGTTGCTTCTTGAGTGGGACAGAATAGAAAAAATATCTATAGAGATCAAGAAACCATGGGCTCCTGTTCGACTGCCGCTAAAAACAGTCAGCGTGAAGATAGAGCGTGGCTGGCACACAGCATACATTGCGTTAGGATCTAACATTGGGGACAGTAAGATGTATCTAGATAATGCAGTAAAGGCATTGAATGAACTTCCGACAAGTAAAGTTGAGGTCGTATCTGAATATCTTGTGACACCTCCCTACGGAGTGACAGATCAGCCTGATTTCCTGAACGGCTGTCTGAAACTTCGCACGCTGCTTTATCCATATGAGCTTTTAGCTGAATTGAACAGAATAGAGAAAGAAGCAGGAAGAGAGCGAATCATTCACTGGGGTCCGAGAACATTAGATCTGGATATTATTTTTTATGACGATCTTGTTCTTGAAGAGGCGGATCTGTGTATTCCGCATGTAGAGATGCACAAGAGAAAATTCGTGCTGGAACCGTTGGGAGAGATCGCTCCGTATAAGCGCCATCCGATAAGTGGGAAGCGCGTTTGCGAGATGCTTGTTGAATTGAATGAAAAAGAGAATTAATTGAATTATTAAAAAGGCTTATTACCAGTTATCATAAAAGGTGATAAGCCTTTTGGATGTAAAGTGTGAAGAAATATGTTACAATAACCGAGGTTATAAAAAGGACCTAGAGGGAAAGGAGAAGGCGAAATGTTAGAAAAAATATTTAAGCTTTCTGAAAACAAAACAGATGTAAAAACTGAAATTCTTGCCGGAATTACGACATTCATGACTATGGCGTATATCCTGGCGGTGAATCCGAGTATCCTGTCAGCAGCAGGAATGGATTCAGGTGCAGTATTTACTGCAACAGCATTAGCTGCATTTATAGGAACACTTCTCATGGCTGCACTTGCGAATTATCCATTTGCACTGGCACCTGGAATGGGACTGAATGCATATTTTGCATATACCGTTGTTATCGGTATGGGATACAGTTGGGAATATGCATTGACTGCAGTATTTGCAGAAGGTATTATCTTTATTCTTCTGTCTGTAACAAATGTACGTGAGGCAATCTTTAATGCAATTCCGAAGAATCTGAAATCAGCAGTTAGTGTAGGAATTGGATTATTTATCGCATTTGTAGGTCTCCAGAATGCTCATATCGTTATGGGCGGCGCAACATTGGTTGAACTGTTCTCATTGGATGGTTATAATAAAATCAATGGTGTAAATGCAACAATGAATGATGTTGGAATCACAGTTCTACTTGCTATCATTGGTATTCTGATCACAGGATGGCTTGTAGTTAAGAATGTAAAGGGAAATATCCTTTGGGGAATCCTAATCACATGGGCAATTGGTATTGTATGCCAGTTCGCTGGAATTTATGTTCCGAATCCAGAAGTTGGATGCTTTAGTCTTCTTCCGGACTTCAGCCATGGATTATCTATTCCAAGTATTGCACCGATTTTCTGTAAACTTCAGTTTAAGGGAATCTTTACTTTGGACTTTGTTGTAATTCTTTGTGCGTTCTTATTTGTCGATCTGTTTGATACGATCGGAACACTTGTAGGAGTTTCTTCAAAGGCAGGAATGCTTGACAAAGAGGGAAAACTTCCAAAGATCAAAGGAGCGCTTCTTGCAGATGCACTTGCAACAACAGCGGGAGCTGTTCTTGGAACATCAACAACTACAACATTCGTAGAGAGTGCTTCAGGAGTATCTGAGGGAGGAAGAACAGGTCTTACAGCAGTGACAACAGCAATCCTGTTTGGTCTTGCATTGTTCCTGTCACCGATTTTCCTTGCAATCCCATCATTTGCCACAGCACCGGCATTGATCATTGTAGGACTTTACATGCTGACGAATATTACAAACATTGATTTCGATGATCTGTCAGAAGCAATTCCTTGTTATGTATGTATCATTGCAATGCCATTCTTCTATAGTATTTCAGAAGGAATCTCAATGGGAATCATCACATATGTGGTTCTGAATCTGTTAACAGGAAAAGCAAAAGAGAAGAAACTAAGTCTTCTGATGTATATTTTAGCAATTCTGTTTGTTTTGAAATATGCATTCCTGTAAATGGGATTGAATGACGTCAGAAAGATATCAAAATAAAAATAGAAAAAATCAAGAGCTGGACAGAAGTATATTGAAAACTTCTGTTCAGCTCTTTGTGGTTGAAAAATGTCTGAGCAACTCTTTTAGAGCAGTTGCTCAAAGGTGTCATAAAATGTTGGGTAAGACACATCTACGCATTTACTGTCAAGAATCTTTGTAGTACCTTCTGCAACAAGTGCAGCAATACTGAATGCCATTGCAATTCTGTGGTCTAACAAAGTATGAATAGAAGCACCATGAAGAGGTCTTCCGCCATTGATGATCATTCCGTCTTCAGTAGGTGTTACATCACAGCCCATTGCTTTCAGATTATCTGTTACAGTCTCAATACGATCTGTTTCCTTGACTTTCAGTTCGGCAGCATCTTTGATTATAGTAGTACCTTCCGCCATGGCTGCCATAACTGCAATAACCGGAATCTCATCGATCAAAGTTGGGATGATGTCCCCTTCGATTGTAGTTCCATGCAGTCTACTTGTGCGGACAAGAACATCTGCAATTCTTTCCCCACCTTCTGTACGTTCGTTAAGGAGGGTGATATCACCACCCATATCTTCACATACTCTCAAGATTCCTGCACGTGTCGGGTTGATTCCTACATTTTCTACAAGAATTTCAGAATCAGGGACGATCAGTCCGGCAGCAATGAAATAAGCAGCGGAAGAGATGTCTCCCGGAACTGTGATTTCCTGTCCGTAAAGTTCTTCACAAGGACGGATGATAGCGGTTGCTTTGGAAGAACCAATCTCAAAAGTAGAGTGGATGTCTGCACCGAATTCTTTCAGCATTAATTCTGTATGGTTTCTGGAAAGACTCGGTTCTGTGACAGAGGTCTCTCCATCTGCGTAAAGACCGGCGAGCAGCAGGCAGGATTTCACCTGCGCACTGGCAACCGGCGAATCATAATGGATTCCATGAAGCTGCGCCGGAGTAATATAAAGCGGGGCACATCCATTGCGGAGAATACTGGAAATATGTGCGCCCATCTGTGTCAATGGTTCAATGATTCTTTTCATTGGGCGGGAGTTCAGTGATTCATCTCCGGATAATTTAGAGTCAAACGGCTGTCCGGCGAGAATACCGGAAATCAGTCTCGTTGTTGTTCCGCTGTTTCCCACATCAAGGATCTTCTCCGGAGCACTCAGTCCATGCAATCCCTTTCCGTGTACGATAACGGAAGAATAATCGCTCTCAACTTCAATCTCAATACCAAGCTCTTTGAAACAACGGATAGTCGCGAGACAGTCGGCACCAGAGAGAAAGTTGTGGATCTGCGTCGTTCCGTTTGCAATTGAGCCGAACATAATGCAGCGGTGGGAGATGGATTTGTCTCCCGGTATTGTAACTTTTCCTTTTAATCCTGTAATATTACATAATTCCATAATCTTATTCCTCATTTCTGCTATCAGACTTCATAAATGACATAGCGGTATTTCTGCAAAAGTACAGAAGCTCTGTTTGCAGAATCTTCATCATAAAATTCAATACGAAGAACTCCTTCCTCGAATTCACGGTTGTGGATGATTCCGATATTCTTGATACTGATATTATTACTTGCAAGAATTGTGGCAATCGTAGCAATTCCACCTGTTTCATCGATGATATCACAATAAAGTGCAAACTGCTTTTTGATCGGTCCTGCAGATCCGTTCGGCATGGAGTTCCTGTAATCTTTGGAATTCTCAAACAGAGCGTACAGGGCAGGTTCATTTCCTTCATCCACAAGATTCTTTGCATGTGAAAGAGCTTCAATATATTCACCTAAGATCTGGGAGATGTTCTCACTGTTTTTCAGACAGATCTGCTGCCACATGACCGGGGAGGAAGAAGCAATTCTCGTAATATCTTTAAATCCCCCTGCGGCCAACGCTTTCATCATCCCTTCCTTCGAATCCGTATCATGTACAAAATTCACAAGTGTGGATGCAATAATATGCGGCAGGTGGCTGATCGTTCCGGTAATATGATCATGCTCGTGGTAATCCAAAATAACAGGAAGAGCTTTTAATGATGAAACAAAGTCTTTGTAAGCATCCACTTTTTCTTCCGCTACTTTAGCAGAAGGAGTCAGGATATAGTATGCATTTTCAATCAAATGAGCTTTGGAATTCATAAATCCGCTCTTCTCAGAACCAGCCATCGGATGTCCGCCAATGAAATTCGCTTCCATTCCCAGACGGATTACCTCTTCGTGGATGGAAGTCTTCACGCTTCCGACATCTGTGAGAATACAGTTTTCATCCAGGAGATCTTTCAGCTGGGAAAGATAGGCTGCATTGTAAGTGACCGGTGCACAGAGGAAAATGTAGTTACATCCCCTGAAATTGTCATCAATGGATGAACAGGAAGTATGAATCGTGCCTTCCTGAATTGCCAGTGCAAGGGATTCTTTATTTTTATCGAATGCGATGATGTCGTAATCCGGATAATACTGGCGGATTGCCTTCGCAATAGAGCCGCCGATAAGTCCAAGTCCGATAAATCCAATTTTTTTAGCATTCATAGTTGTAAAATCCTTTCTGTTGTTGTGCAAAACATATCTTACTGTTCAGAAATCTTAAATCAGTAAGAAACATATATTCGTATTTTAACACTTTGCTCTGTAAAAGTAAATTATTATTCGCAAATGCCTCTGGTTCTAATCTTTGACCAGATAATTTTGTGGATAAAAGTTAAAATTGTATAAAATGTAAAAAATAGTTGTAATTAATCTGAATATTTAGTACAATATACCCATGGTATGTATATCAACGACAGAAAATGATGTACATAATAGCTACATAACAAGGAGGCAGCAGTATGAAGGTTTACAGAACAGACGAAATCAGAAATGTGGTATTACTTGGTCATGGTGGAAGCGGAAAGACAAGTCTTGCAGAGGCGATGCTCTACGTATCAGGTGCAACGAATCGTATGGGAAAGATTTCCGAATCCAATACGGTGAGCGATTTTGATAAAGAGGAGCAGAAACGTGGATTTTCAATCAGCACAAGTCTGGTACCGATCGAGTGGGAGAAAGCGAAGATCAATATTCTTGACACACCGGGATATTTTGATTTTGTCGGAGAAGTAGAAGAGGCAGTCAGTGCAGCAGATGCAGCGGTTATCGTAGTATCTGGTAAGGCAGGAGTACAGGTTGGAACGGAAAAAGCATGGGAGCTTTGTGACAAATATAATCTGCCGAGAATGATCTATGTGACAGAGATGGATGTGGATGATGCAAGTTTCCGTCAGGTAGTAGCAGATCTGACAGAGAGATATGGAAAGAAAATCGCACCACATTTCCAGCCGATTCGTGAGAACGAGAAGCTTGTAGGATATATTAATATTATTAAGAATGCCGGAAGAAGATATACAGGCATTGGACAGAGAGAAGAGTGCGAGATTCCGGATTACTGTATGCCGAACCTTGAGATTTTGAGAGATTCTCTTATGGAAGCTGTAGCAGAGACAAGTGAAGAGTTTATGGAGCGCTATTTTAATGGCGAGGAATTCTCTATAGAAGAGATCCGTGCAGCCATGAGAACAGAAGTAATGGATGGGGATATCGTACCGGTTGCTATGGGATCCAATATCCAGGCACAGGGAGTAGCCAACCTGCTTTCAGATATTGTTCGTTTCTTCCCGAGTCCGGATAAGAGAACATGTGCAGGAATCAACCGTAGAACAAACGAGATTTTTGAAGCAAATTATGATTTCGCAAAAGCAAAATCAGCGTATGTATTTAAGACAATGGTGGATCCATTTATTGGAAAATACTCTTTCGTAAAGGTATGCTCCGGAGTACTTAAAGGAGATGATGTACTTTATAATGCAGACACAGACGCAGAAGAGAAACCAGGTAAACTTTATACCATGTGCGGAAGTAAGCCAAGCGAAGTGACAGAGCTTTTCGCAGGTGATATCGGAGCAATCGGTAAACTGACAAATACAAGAACGGGAGATACTCTTTCTGTAAAGGGAACACCGGTATCTTATGCAAAGACAGATTATTCTGTACCATATACATATATGAAGTATCGCGTAAAGAATAAAGGCGATGAAGATAAGGTATCACAGGCTCTTGCAAGAATGACAGCAGAAGATGTTACATTGAAAGCTGTGAATGACAGTGAGAACAGACAGTCTCTTCTTTATGGAATGGGTGAGCAGCACCTTGAGATCGTAGCAAGTAAACTGGCGGCAAGATATAAAGTAGAGATCACACTGGAGACACCAAAAGTTGCATTCCGTGAGACGATCCGTAAGAATTCTGACGTTGATTCCAAGTATAAGAAACAGAGCGGCGGACATGGACAGTACGGACATGTTAAGATGAAATTCGAACCATCAGGAGATCTCGAAACTCCATTTGTATTCGAAGAATGTGTTGTTGGAGGAGCAGTTCCGAAGAACTATTTCCCGGCAGTAGAGAAAGGTCTGCAGGAATCTGTAGTGAAAGGACCTCTTGCCGGATATCCGGTAGTTGGTGTGAAAGCTACTTTATACGACGGATCCTATCATCCGGTAGACTCTTCAGAGATGGCATTTAAGACAGCTACGATCCAGGCATTCAAGAAAGGATTCATGGAGGCATCACCGGTACTTCTTGAACCAATCGCATCCCTGAAAGTTACAGTTCCGGATGATTACACAGGAGATATCATGGGAGACCTGAACAAACGCAGAGGACGTGTGCTTGGCATGACACCGGTAGCCGGAGGAAAGCAGGTAATTGAAGCAGATATTCCAATGACAGGACTGTTTGGCTATTGCACAACACTTCGCTCCATGACAGGTGGAAGAGGATCTTACGAATATACATTTGCAAGATATGAGCAGGCTCCATCTGATGTACAGGAGAAAGAAATTGCTGCAAGAGCAGAAGAAGCATAATTAAAGATTCAGGCAATACAAAGAGTGTGTTATCCGGCTGATAAAAAGGAGTGGATAGCACGCTCTTATTGCTTGTTTTAGAAAAAACAGTAACATTGTATTTCACAAAAAAATCACAAGTTTGAGAATATGGTTGTACTTTCAAAACAAAGGTGCTATAATTCATCTACCTGTCTGCATTAGACAGGTATGTTGTTGTTTATGAAATCCTGTGAACAGTGACATAAAGTGACTGTGTAGAGCAGTTATAAGATTATTATAATAATATGAGGGATAAGAAAATGAGGATTATTATTATCGGTGACGGAAAGGTTGGTTACAAGCTTGCCAAGCAACTTTCCGCCGAGAAATATGACATTATAATGATTGACAGTAATGAAAATAAGTTGAGATTTGCTATGGATCGTCTGGATATTGCCTGCGTGACGGGAGATGGCGCAGACGCAGAAGTACTTAAACAGGCAGATGTAGCGCATGCCGACCTGGTGATTGCTTGTACATCAGCAGATGAATGCAATATGTTAAGCTGTCTGATCGCCAGAAAATTAGGTGCAAGACATACGATTGCCCGTGTGCGTAATCCGATTTATTATCGTCAGATTGGACTTCTGAAAGAAGATCTGCATCTTAGCATGGCTGTAAACCCGGAACTTATCGTGGCAGATGAGATTAGCAGACTTCTGCTCTTCCCGGATGCGAGTCAGGTGGAGACTTTTGTGAAGGGACGTGTAGAATTGATTGAATTACCGGTTGCGGAGGGAAGTAGCTTGGCAGGGCTAAGCCTTGCGGAAATGTATAACCGGTTCCAGATCCGTCTGCTTGTCTGTGCAGTGGAACATGGAGATGAAGTTTGTATTCCAGATGGAGAATACAGGATGCGTGCAGGAGACCGTCTGCATATTGCGGCATCTCATAAAGATTTAGAGGCATTTTTTAAAGCAAATGGAAAGCGTAAGGACAAAATCAAAAAAGTCATTATTTGTGGAGCCGGAAGAGTTGGTTACTATCTTGCACTTCAGCTTAGCACACTTGGTATGCAGATAAAGATCATAGAACAGAATCGCCAGAGATGTGAAGAACTTTGCGAATTACTTCCAAAAGCAACGATTATTAATGGAGATGCAACAGATCACGATCTTCTTGTAGAAGAAGGGATTGATGAAGCGGATGCATTTGTTGCCCTGACAGGGATGGATGAAGAGAACATTATACTTTCTCTTTTTGCAAGGAGTCAGAATGTGGACAAAATTGTTACGAAAGTCAATGAAGACAGACGCGCACGTATGGTAGAAGACTTTGGAATTGATAGTATTGTTTCTGTTAAAACAGCTACAGCAGACGCAATCATGAGTTATGTCAGAGCGCGTAAAAACTCTCAGGGAAGTGCGAATGTTGAGACAATGTATCAATTGGTTGATGACAAAGTTGAAGCACTGGAATTTATTGTTAAGGCTGAGACAAATTATACAGGAATTCCATTGAAGAATCTCTCATTGAAACCGAATAATCTGATTGCATGTATTGCAAGAAAACGTCAGATCATTCTTCCGAGCGGAGATGATTGTATTCAGGTAGGAGATAATGTGATCATTATCACGATGGAAAAACAGATTGAAGATATTAAAGATATTTTAATGTAGGTGCAGCGCGATGAATAAGAAGATGATAGTATATATTTTGGGGAAAATGATGGGAGTCGAAGGATTACTTCTTCTGATCCCAGCGTTGGTTTCCCTTATATATCATGAAAAAAGCGTAATTTCTTTTCTGATTGTAGCAGCAATCCTGCTCGCAATTTATATGGTGTTTGGAAGGAAACTTCCGGCTTCAAAGCAGATTTACGGAAAAGAAGGTTTTGTTATTGTTGGGCTTGCATGGATTTTATGGTCCGCATTCGGAGCACTTCCGTTTGTAATTTCGGGAAGTATTCCACATTATATTGATGCGCTTTTTGAGACGATTTCCGGTTTTACAACAACCGGATCTACAATCCTGGTAGATATCGAGGCTCTGCCAATGGGAATTTCCTTCTGGCGAAGCTTTACACACTGGATCGGTGGTATGGGAGTACTTGTATTTGTTATGATGCTCACATCTCTGGATGATGAGAATGCAATGCCGCTCATGCGTGCGGAAGTACCGGGACCGGAGGCGGATAAGCTTGTACCAAAGGCAAGACATACGGCACGGATTTTGTATGGAATGTACTTTGTACTGACAGCAGCAGAAGTGGTTTTCCTGCTCTTTGGCGGAATGAACCTGTATGATGCACTTTTACATGCATTCAGTACTGCCGGAACGGGAGGATTTTCTAATAGAGCTGCAAGCGTCAGCTTCTACGACAGTGCATATATTGATGGTGTGATCACAGTATTTATGATTTTGTTTGGAATTAACTTTAACTTGTACTTTTTCATATTGCTCAAAGACTGGAAATCCATTCTGAAAAATGAAGAGCTGTGGGCATATCTTGGAATAGTAGGTGTGTCAATCACTATAATCACAGGAAATATCCTCAAGATTTATGGAACGGTTGCACATGCATTCCGCTATGCATCTTTCCAGGTCGGTTCGATCATTACGACAACCGGATTTGCAACCGCAGATTATGACCAGTGGCCGGAACTCTCGAAATCAATATTATTGGCACTTATGTTTGTGGGAGCCTGTGCAGGATCCACCGGAGGAGGTATTAAAGTAAGCCGTTTATTGATCATCGTGAAATCAATCCGCAGAGAAGTGCGTAAGATGTTACATCCAAATGCAGTTACGATCATTAAAGTCAATGGCAAAAAAATCGGACAGGATACATTGAAGAATGTGAATCTCTATCTGACGTGTTACATTATGATTCTGATCGTATCAATTTTACTTGTTTCTATTGATAATTTTGATTTTGCGACAACATTTAGTGGGGTACTCACAACGATGAGCAATGTAGGACCAGGTATTTCAAAGGTTGGTCCGGTGATGAATTTCCACCCATTTTCAGCATTATCCAAGCTGGTATTCTGCTTTGATATGCTGATCGGAAGATTAGAGATCTTCCCATACCTGCTTCTTCTTTCTCCGGAACTCTGGAGAAGAAGATTCTAGACGATTTTTTGTTAATCATGTGCGGGAAAATTGGAATGAAACAGATTTTTTCGCACATTTTATTTTTATATATTAGGAAAGCTTTCCTAATATATAAAAACGCTCCGCTAGGTGTCGCAAGCGACCGCCACAGACGCAAGAATGTGCCTTGGCACATTCTTTGTTCTATGGTAAAATGAAAGAACCTTGTTGAAGAAAGGAAGAGGTGAGATGAACAAATTTAAAATGAAAGTGACAGCTGTCATAGGAGTGATTCTGTTGATTGGAATCTATTACTATGTGACACTCCCGGCGATCAATATTCATGCATCAGAATTCTGGATGTATCTTGTGGTGTTGGTCATTCTGGCAGCTGTGGTATTTATCAGAAAGAAAAATTTAAACCGTTACGACTGGAAAGAGTCAAAGGGATTAAAGGTGATCCTTGGAATCCTTGCGGTACTTGTGATCGCATATGTGGCAGGATCAGTTTTGTCTTCTCCAATTGTGAATGCGAAGAAGTATCAGGAACTTTTGACGGTGAAGAATGGAGAATTTACGAAAGATATCGAAGAATTATCTTTTGATCAGATTCCATTGCTGGATAAGGATTCAGCAGAGCTTCTCGGTGACAGGAAGATGGGAAGTATGGTAGATATGGTATCTCAGTTCGAGGTAGATGAACTGTATTCCCAGATCAACTATCAGGATCAGCCGGTGAGAGTTTCTCCTTTGAAATATGCCAGCGTGATCAAATGGTTTACGAACATGAGAGAAGGAATCCCAGCCTATATCAAGATTGATATGGCAACACAGAACACGGAACTCGTAAAACTGAGTGAAGGGATGAAGTACACGACAAGTGATCATTTTAACAGAAATATTTACCGTCATCTGAGATTTAACTATCCGACCTATATTTTTAATGATCTGAGTTTTGAAATTGATGAAGACGGGGTTCCGTACTGGATCTGCCCGGTGAAGAACTACAATATCGGATTATTCGGTGGAACAACAATCGGAAGAGTTGTACTTTGCAATGCAATCACAGGAGAAACGAAGGATTATGCAGTTGAGGATGTCCCACAGTGGGTTGACAGAGTATATTCCGCAGATCTGTTAGTTGAGCTTTATAATTATCACGGAACATTGAAACATGGTTTCTTTAATAGTGTATTGGGGCAGAAAGACTGCCTGAATACAACTGACGGATACAATTATCTTGCAATCGATGACGATGTATGGGTATACACAGGTGTTACCTCGATTACCGGAGACCAGTCGAATGTAGGGTTTGTTCTGATGAATCAGAGAACAATGGAGACAAAGTTCTATGAGATTGAAGGAGCAACAGAGAGTTCAGCGATGTCTTCCGCAGAAGGGCAGGTACAGAATCTGCACTATACGGCAACATTCCCGCTGCTTTTAAATATTTCCGGTGAACCGACCTATTTCATTGCACTGAAGGATGATGCCGGTCTGGTGAAGAAGTATGCGATGGTAAATGTGCAGAAATATCAGATTGTTGCAATTGGAGATACGGTCAGTGAATGCGAGGAGTCTTACACTAATCTGATGTATAAGAACGGGATCAAGACAGAAGCTGAGGATACAAGATCCGTAGAGACACTGACAGCTAAGATCACAAAGATCGCCCAGGGCGTTATAGACGGTGATTCTCATTATTATATCATGCTTGAAGGTTCGGATGAGATCTTTGATGTATCTGTTGTAGATTTTATTGATATTATCCGGTTTAATGTCGGAGATGAAGTCACAGTTGAGTATAAGAAGGGGGAGCAGGTGGATACAGTTCTTTCCCTGAATGGAAAAGCGAGTGAACAGATCAGCACAAAAGCTGCGAAAGAAGAGCAGGCAGAAGATACGGCAGGGGATTCTGCACAGACAGAATAAGAGAAAGAAGCGAAAAAAAGAAGTACAACCGGAGAACGGAAGTACTTCTTTTTTGATTCCTGAAAACATTTAATTCAGACCCAGAAGGGCGAATCCTGTGTTACACTACGCTGTAAATGCTTACAGAACTGTGCATCCAAGTGTGTCAACATCTGCAATCGCAGCTTTATCTGCGCTGACGCTGAGGTAGAAGTCAATCTTGGCATCTTCGGAAATCTTATTTAATTTCTCGATAAATGTCGGAAGACTTTCTAATGTGATATTAGCCTGCTTTAAGATACTGTCAATGAAAACAGCCTCGATATCGTGATTGCCAGCAGCCATACCATAGAGGAAACCTACGAATTCTTCTAAGGTAAGGATGTCAGGATAATCAGCCATCTTGATGACACGGATATTGAAATCTACAGAATAAGTGTCTTTGCTGCTCCTTTTAATAAATACGACATTACCGGAAGAAGTCTTAACCTTCTCGTTTGCAAGATCGATCATCTGCTGTGTTTTTCCGCTGCCTCTTGGGCCTGTGATTAAATTTACCATGGCGAATCTCTCCTTTATGTAAGTGTGTATAATGTTTGAGATTTTCTCACCTCTCAAATATTTATAAATTCATTATACACTAAAGATATGTGAGTAACAACTAAAAAAGTGTTAAAATTTGAAAAAGTTTTATGCGGAATTACCATAAGAAATGAGAAGTAAGATGCTGCCACGGTAATGAGAAAAGTTCTCAAAAACTGTATTGAAAATCATTTTCATTTATGTTAACATAATACTTGAATGAAAACCATTCTCAAAATAAAGCTAAGGAGAACGATATGCCGACGGAAGTATTATCCTACTATCTAAAAAATAAAGACCGGAAGGTGAGGCTTGGATTTCAGGTTATATTACAGTGTGCGCCTTTTCTGAAAGGGCTTAAAGTATCTGGCCTGATTTCAATGGAAAATGAATCATATTCTGAATTGGAAGAAATGTTTTCCGGGATGGAGATCAATTTTTATAAATTATCCTGCTCAGAGGGGAAATGCCTTGTCCTTTTCTATCGCCCCAAAGAGCTGGAAGAATATATGAACCAGCCAAAACTCCGCGAACTGATCGGACAATACGGATATAAGGAAAGCAATATCGAGGAAATGCTGGCACATCTGTCAGAACGTATCTGCGAGTGTACTGCACAAGGAATTGGATTCCCACATGAGATTGGAGCTTTTCTCGGATATCCGACGGCAGATGTGCAGAGCTTTATTGAAAAAGAAGGCAGAGATTTTATTATGACAGGATACTGGAAAGTATATAGTAATCCTGAAAAAGCGAGAATGATTTTTCATGAATATGACCGTGCAAAGGTTTGTGCGGTGAATGAGTATCTGGATGGGAAAAACATCCGTGAAATTGCATTGAATCAAAGAAAGTGGAGGAATTTATAAAATGAGTATATCAGTTGTATATTGGAGTGGAACCGGTAATACACAGGCAATGGCAGAGGCGGTTGCCGAAGGAATCAAAGCGGCAGGTCAGGAAGCAGAACTTCTGGAAGTAGGAAATGCAGATGCAAAAACAGTGGCAGAAGAAGCTGCATTTGCACTTGGATGCCCGGCAATGGGGGCAGAGGTGCTTGAAGAATCTGAGATGGAACCATTTGTAGAAGAACTGGAATCTCTTGTTTCAGGAAAGAAGATCCTTTTGTTCGGTTCTTATGGATGGGGAGACGGAGAATGGATGAGAGATTGGGCAGATCGCATAAAAAATGCCGGAGCTCAGTTGATTCGTGAAGAAGGAATCATTGCAAACGATGCCCCGGAAGATGATGTGCTTGAGGAACTTAAAGAAGCAGGAAAAGAGCTGGCAGAGTAAACAATAGTATCTTATTAATGAATATTAGTAATCTTAATTGAAAAAACTGCTGGAAATATATTGCATTTCTTATAACATAGTGCTATTCTTACTTCTATCGTGTTAAAGCACGAAAGAGAAAAATTTGTTGTCATTTACATCTGACGTAAATGACAACAATACTCAGGAGAGTCTCTTTAAAAAGAGCGCCGAAGGTGTAAGCGGTCATGGATGCAGTTACATGCCGCGAGTCTCTCAGGCAAAAGGATGGAGGAATAAAGAAATGTTTGCACAAATCGACAAAATCATCACTGCAATCGACAATGCTGTGTGGGGGCTTCCGTTGATCTGCCTCATCATGGCAACAGGTATCTTTCTAACAGCCAGACTTGGTCTTGTACAGATCAGGCATCTTGGCAAAGCTTTCAAATTCATGTTTAAAGATGAAGAAGACGGTAGCGGAGAAGTGACCAGCTTTGGGGCACTTTGTACAGCTCTGTCAGCAACGATCGGAACCGGTAATATCACAGGTGTTGCAACAGCAATCGCACTTGGTGGTCCGGGAGCGTTGTTCTGGATGGTTATCGCGGCATTCTTTGGAATGGCGACAAAATACGCAGAAGGTCTTCTGGCAATCAAATATCGAACAATCGACGAAGACGGGCATGTACTTGGCGGACCATTCTATTATATTGAAAATGGAATGGGTAAGAAGTGGACATGGCTTGCGAAGATTTTCGCATTCTTCGGAGCCGGAGTTGGTCTCTTTGGAATCGGTACATTTACACAGGTGAATAGTATCGCATCTGCGGTTAAGAACTTCTTTGATCCGGATATGGCACATACAGTTTCACTGTTTGGTGGAAATTATTCATGGGCGACTGTAGTTGCAGGATTATTCCTGACAGTGTGTGTAGGTCTTGTTGTTCTTGGAGGAATCCAGAGAATTGCAAAAGTATCTGAGATTATCGTACCATTTATGGCGGTTCTTTATGTAGGACTTGCAGTAATCATCATTATTACAAATATCACAGCTGTTCCGGCAGCACTGGCTTCTATCGTGAAATCTGCATTTACAGGAAGTGCGCTTGCGGGAGGAGCTGTTGGATCCATGTTTGTAGCAATGCAGAAAGGTGTTGCAAGAGGAATCTTCTCGAACGAGTCCGGACTTGGTAGTGCACCGATCGCAGCAGCTGCTGCAAGAACAAAAGATCCGGTTCGTCAGGGCCTTGTATCTATGACAGGAACATTTATTGATACAATTGTAATCTGTACAATGACAGGACTTTCTATCGTGATCGCCGGTTCCTGGCTGAACCCGGAACTTGAAGGTGTGGCAATCACAATGGATGCTTTCCAGAAAGGACTTCCATTCCCACCGTTTGTAGCGACGTTCTCCCTGATGCTGTGTCTTGTATTCTTTGCATTCACAACAATTCTCGGATGGAACTATTACGGCGAGAGATGTGTGGAATACCTGTTTAACAGAAATAAGGCTGTTGTAATGGGATATCGTATCCTGTATATCCTTGCAGTATTCATTGGACCATATATGACAGTAAAAGCAGTATGGAATATCGCGGATATCTTCAATGCACTGATGGCATTCCCGAACTTGATTGCACTTCTTGCATTGAACGGAGTGATCGTCAAAGAGACAAGAGATTTCCATGCAAAACATAACGGATCTTATTAGAAAAAGAATTGACCGAATTGTCTGTGAATTCGAAAAATAAATAGAATTATTACCTGAAATAAAACGAAAGAAAAGGCAGCCAAAGCCCTTGAATAAGGACTGTTTGGCTGCCTTTTCCACAGGTGTGAAAGGAGAATGAGTAGACAGATAATTCATAGGCAGTTTTGATTTTGTATAACAGATAGAGAAAAGATTATCAGTTAAATGAAAAACTCAAAAAATGTAGCAGATGTTCTGAAAATACATGATACTGTGTTTTAGGGATTGCATTATACTATATTTTGTATTAGAATAAGTATCAGACAGCACGATAGAAACGAATAAAACACAAGATATCGTGCGAGAATAAGAAAAGTGAGGAGACTGATCAATGAAAATTATCAAGCGAAATGGGTCGGAAGAGATATTTGATATACAGAAAATCGTGGTTGCTGTGACGAAAGCGGATAAGGATAATGGGGAGCGTACGCTGACAGACAGCCAGATTGAAGATATCGCAGAATATGTGGAATTCAAGTGTAACAAGTTGAATCGTGCAGTATCCGTAGAAGAGATCCAGGATATGGTAGAGAATCAGATTATGGCTACCGGAGCTTTTGAACTTGCACGTAAGTATGTAAGATATCGTTATAAGAGATCCCTCGTACGTAAGGCGAATACAACAGACAATCGTATTCTGTCACTGATTGAGTACAACAACGAGGATGTAAAGCAGGAGAACTCGAACAAGAACCCGGCAGTCAATAGCGTACAGAGAGATTATATGGCAGGAGAGGTCAGCCGTGACCTGACAACAAGAATGCTTCTCCCACATGATATTGTGGAGGCAGACAGAGAAGGAATCATTCATTTCCATGATTCTGACTATTATGCACAGCATATGCACAATTGTGATCTTGTGAATCTTGAGGACATGCTTCAGAACGGAACTGTGATCAGCGGTACAATGATTGAAAAACCACACAGCTTCTCTACAGCATGTAATATCGCAACTCAGATCATTGCTCAGGTTGCAAGTAACCAGTATGGTGGACAGAGTATCTCACTTGCTCATCTGGCACCGTTTGTAGATGTTTCCAGAGAGAAGATCCGTAAGGAAGTGATCAGTGAGCAGGAGCTGGTCGGAATGGAATATCCGGAAGATGTGCTCAATGAGATCGTAGAGAGAAGACTGAAGAAAGAGATCACAAAGGGTGTCCAGACAATCGAATATCAGGTGATCACACTGATGACAACAAACGGACAGGCACCGTTCCTTACAGTTTTCATGTATCTGAATGAAGCAAAGAACGAGAGAGAGAAGAAAGACCTGGCGATGATTATCGAAGAGACACTTCGTCAGCGTTATCAGGGAGTTAAGAATGAAGCCGGAGTATGGGTGACACCGGCATTCCCGAAACTAATCTATGTTCTGGAAGAAGATAATATCGAAGAAGGAAGCGAATATTATTATCTGACAGAACTTGCTGCAAAGTGTACTGCAAAGCGTCTTGTTCCGGATTATATTTCCGAGAAAAAGATGAAAGAGCTTAAAGAAGGAAACTGTTTCCCGGTTATGGGATGCAGAAGTTGTTTAAGCCCATGGAAAGACGAGAACGGAAACTACAAGTTCTACGGACGTTTCAATCAGGGAGTTGTTACGATCAACCTTGTTGACGTTGCACTTTCTTCCGGTGGAGATATGGATAAGTTCTGGAAGATCTTTGATGACAGACTGGAACTTTGCTATCGCGCATTGATGTGCAGACACAACCGTCTGAAAGGAACACTGTCTGACGCAGCACCGATTCTGTGGCAGTTCGGAGCACTTGCCCGTCTGAAGAAGGGAGAGCCGATTGATAAACTTCTCTATGGAGGATATTCTACAATCTCTCTTGGATATGCAGGACTTTATGAATGCGTGAAATATATGACAGGTAAATCTCATACAGATCCGGAGGCTACACCATTTGCACTGGATGTTATGAAGCACATGAATGATGCTTGTAATCAGTGGAAATCAGAGACGAATATTGCATTTAGTATCTATGGTTCTCCAATTGAGAGTACAACCTATAAGTTTGCAAAATGTCTGCAGAAGAGATTTGGTATTGTTCCGGGAATTACAGATAAGAGTTATATTACAAACAGCTATCATGTATTTGTCGGAGAAGAGATTGATGCTTTCTCAAAACTGAAGTTTGAATCTCAGTTCCAGGCACTTTCTTCCGGTGGAGCCATCAGCTATGTAGAAGTTCCGGACATGAAAGACAACATTGCAGCCGTACTTCAGGTCATCCGTTTCATTTATGATAACATTATGTATGCGGAGCTGAATACAAAGAGCGATTACTGTCAGGAGTGTGGATATGACGGAGAGATCCAGATCATAACAGATGAGGAAGGAAAGCTCGTATGGGAGTGTCCACATTGTGGAAACCGCAACCAGGATACACTGAATGTTGCAAGACGTACCTGCGGATATATCGGAACGCAGTTCTGGAATCAGGGAAGAACGCAGGAGATCAAGGAGAGAGTTCTGCATCTGTAGAATCACAATTGTATTTGTAACAGGAATTGTTTTCAAAAGTAAAAATGGAGCTTGACGACTAATCGTCAGGCTCTTTTTACATGTTGCTAAGTATGAAATAAATGTCCTTAACAAAAGCAAAGTGTGGTTTAATGTATTTTGTTTTTCTACGTTCAAAAATCTTGTGTCTGTTTGTTTATAACATGATGATACGGATGTAAAGTTTCAGCAAGTAGTGCCATCCCTAGAGTTTGGACTTTTTTAAAGCCCAAACTCTTTTAATAATTTCTTCTGATATTCCCTGTCAGCAGCTGCCTTGAGAATCTCATCAGTTCTGTTTAGTTCGGACAATTTCAAAATCAGCTGATTAATCCTGTTTTCTCCAAGAGATTCCCCTTCTTTTATACCTTCTTTTATGCCTTCTTTTATGCCTTCTCTTATCCCTTCTTCTCTTTTTTCATCTAATTCATCTTTCATTAATTCTAATAACGCATTACACATATCTTGTTTTCCCTCCTTTAGTCGATTCTCGTTTGCTTTTACTATGATCTCCATAACAGACTGATACAGCTGATTTTCTTTGTTCTTTTTATAATCCTCTAAAAGCTGTCTGGTAACAGACATATCTTTCAGGGTATCTGTCAAACTATATAACCAAAGATTTTTCTCCGGTGACAACTGATTTGTTACAAGAACCTGAATCGGTAAGATATCTCCAATTACATAATAAATCCCTTCTTCCGGATTATCAATAGTGTAGTGGCGTACTTCTTTCAAATGTCGGATCAGTTCTCTTGGATATCGTTTTGACACTAAGGTGATTGTCAGCTCTTGAATCGGAATTTCATTTACCTTCCCTGTATCTGCTTTATAAAAATTCGTATATCCATATACCTTATAGAAATCGTCCACGGAAAGTGCGTCGGATGGTGATTTATATTCGATGATATTATACTTACGGAATATTTTCCCAATATTTTTATGGATCGGCTCCGCGTTCTTCTTTTTAATGATCAACACATCAATTGCCATTGGCTTTGAACTTAATAGATACTCCCGCTCAAACTTTAATTTTTCCGTTTCTTCTCTGAATTCAATCTGCAAGTCTGCATAAAATGCAGGATGCCACTGAAGCAGCTTTCCATTTGCCGGTTTTTGTTTTTCCGGCAATTGCTTTCTCTTTTGTTTCATCTAAGAGACCTCCTTATGTGATTTTCACAGAAGTTCTCTCTATCAGAAAACCTCTGCTTTAAATAATGGATTTTAAAAGCATGAATTTTCTGATTTGGCAGGTACGTTCTACCTGTAATGAAACCTTTATATGAATTTAGATATTTTAGAAAATATGCTTTGAAATAGAATAACATATTTGTGTACAATATTCAATGCGTTTTGATAATAACTTACAACATCTTTTTACACAAAAAAAGAGAATTGTGTTATGATAGAATCAAGAATAAAAAGCTTTATGCGTAAAGATAATTGTGCAAATTTTTTACGAACAGAGAAGCTTTATATTATTGTAACTTATTATAGTGAGAGAGGTACTTTCGGATGGACAGCTTTGGAAAAAAGATGCATAAAAAACGAAATTACAGCAAGATTTTAATGGTAGCATTACTTTTGATTATTTTATGCTGTCCTATATCCGTTTTAGCGAAAAACAAAAATTCGTTAAGTGCGCAGAAAAATCACAGACTTTTGTTTATCAGTTCTTATTCTTATAATTGGTCTACGGTTCCTTTACAGATAGAAGGAATTCAGTCGAAGTTGGATTTAAATATTTCTTTGGATATTGAATTTATGGATACAAAACAAATAAACACTGAAATGGCGGAACAACTGCTTTATGATAAATTACGCTATAAAGAGCAGCATGACGGGGAGTATGATGCGGTGATCGCAGGTGATGATGCGGCACTTGTTTTTGCTATGTTATATAAGGATGAATTATTCTACAAAACTCCGATCGTGTTTGAGGGGATTAATAATATTGAATATGCCAAAGAGGTGAGTCAGGATCCGTTTGTTACAGGTGTGATCGAAAGGTTTTCTTATAAAGAAAATTTGGAATTTGCAAAGAAGATTGAACCACAGGCAAAAAATATTGTGGCAATTGTAGATAATACAGTGACAGGAATTGGTGAGCAGCAGCAATTTTATGCCCAGGAAGAGGAATATCCAGAGTTCACGTTTGATGTGATCAATGGTTCACTGCTGACACAGCAGCAGATTCTTGACCGTATTTCTGCGATAGATAAGGATACTATTTTAATTTACCTGATTCTTTCGGAAGATGTGAATGGAAATATCTATACGAATGAACAGGTTTGCCAGATTATAAAGGAATATGCAAAGGTTCCGGTTTTTCGTTTTGTTCAGGCGGGAATCGGTGAAGGCGTTTTAGGCGGAAATATTGTATCACATAGGAAATCTGGTGAGATTGCTGCGCAAATGGTTATGGAGATATTTAAAGGCACTGATTTATCTGAGATATCAATGATGGATGAAAGTCCGAATGAATATTATCTGGACCAACAAGTGTTAGATGAATTTAATATTTCTAAAAATCTGATACCGAATGTTGCGGAAGTGATCAATCAGAAAGATGGATTTTGGAAATTGTATGGTAAAGTGATCCTTGCTGTTTTTAGTATCTCAGTAGTTATTATGCTTGCGATACTGGTGAGGATTCGTACTGTTTATGCGCGGCGCAGATATGCAGAGCTGGAAAAAAGCAATCATCAGTTAGAAGAGGCGGTAGCTGAGGCGCAGGCAGCAACACAGGCGAAAAGCCAATTTCTGCATAGCATGTCGCACGATATCCGAACACCGATGAATGCGATAGTCGGATTTACTAAAATTGCGATGAAACAGAATTCAAATGCAGAAGTAGGAGACTGTTTGCAGAAGATTTCAAATAGTTCAGAACATTTACTGTCATTGATCAGTGACGTACTTGATATCAGCAGGATAGAGAATGGGAAGCCGGTTTATACCCCTGTTCCGACAGAACTGTATTCTGCAGCAGACAAGGTACGAGATATCATACAGGGATTGACTGGTGAAAAAGAATTGATCTTTCATACAGAGATACCATTTTCAAATCAGAAGTGTATGGTACTTACAGACCCACTTCGTATTCAGGAAGTATTGGTCAATATTCTTGGAAATGCAGTGAAATTTACAGATGATGGTGGTACGATTTCATTTATTATGAAGGTAAATCCAGGGGAAGATGAAAAGCATATAATAGTGAAGTATATCATTACCGATACGGGGCGTGGAATGAGCAGTGAGTTCCTTCCTCATGTTTTTGATGAATTTTCACAGGAACGGTCTGGAGCAAGAACACAGTATAAAGGGACAGGACTTGGCATGGCGATCACAAAGCATTACATTGATGCGATGGGTGGGAAAATTCAGGTTGAAAGTAAGCTTGGCGAGGGAACCACATTTGTTGTAGAGTTACCGATGGAAATTTTATCTGTTGACGAAATGGAGAACTTAGATCAGACGGATCAAAAGAATTCTGAAATGCAGTTACAGGGAAAGCGTGTTTTGATTGCAGAAGATAATGATCTGAATGCGGAGATTCTGGAAACGTTGCTTCAAGATAAAGGAATACAATATGTCAGGGCTGAAAATGGAAAAGAGGCATTGAATCTGTTTGCTGCTCATCCGGAAGGGAGTTTTGATGCAATTCTTATGGATATTATGATGCCGGAGATGGATGGTTATGAAGCAACGAGAAGAATAAGGAGCATGAAAGATCGTCTAGATGGAGAAAAGATTCCAATCATTGCCATGACAGCAAATGCTTTTGCGGAAGATATGCAGGCATCTCTGGCAGCAGGGATGAATGCACATCTGACAAAGCCGATAGAGATAGACAGTCTCATAAGGACAATTTCGAACCAACTGAAGAAATAACATGGGAAGATGTGATCCTGATATTAATAAGAAATAGAAAAGAGGATTCAAAGTGAACTACGGAGAAATTAAAAAATGTGATATTGCAAATGGAGAGGGTGTCCGTGTTGCCCTTTTCGTGTCAGGCTGCAGACATCACTGTAAGGGATGTTTTAACAGTATGACATGGGATTTTAATTATGGAAAGAAATTTACGGAAGAAACAGAAGAAGAGATTCTGGAAGCGCTGAAGCCGAATTATATTGACGGATTGTCATTGCTTGGCGGAGAACCATTCGAACCGGAGAATCAGGAAGTGCTTGTGAAGCTTTTAAGAAAAGTGAAGGAACGTTATCCGGAGAAGAACATCTGGTGTTACAGCGGTTATTTATTCGATGAGGAATTGAAGAAAGAAAGCAGGGCGAGATGCGAGTATACGGATGAGATGCTTTCGATGCTGGACGTACTTGTGGATGGAAGATTCGAGGAAGATAAGAAAAATATTACACTGCTGTTCAGAGGATCAGAAAATCAGCGCTTGATCGATGTGAAGAAATCACTGGAACAAGACAAGGTTGTAGAATGGAAACCGGCAATAAAAAGAGGACTTTAAACGGAAAAAAGCCTTGACTTATATTCACATAGTTTTTATAATGAATAGGTATATTGTAAAAACGCAGATGAGGAGTAGTAGAAGGAAAAGATGCTTTTCAGAGAGCTGTCGGCAGGTGTGAGACAGCAGCACAGACTTTGAACTGACCTCGGAGTTCTTTCGGTGAAAAGATGTTATATTGATTAGCCGGAGGCGGGAGTTCCCGTTATAGAATGAATGAGTGCATTTGACTTTGTGTCAGATGAATAAGAGTGGTACCACGGAATTAAAGCCTTTTCGTCTCTTGGATATATGAGAAGAAGAGGCTTTTCTTTATATTGATGAAAGAGAGGAATTAAGTACATGGGTACAAAGATTGTTTACAATCACAAAGCCATTGAGAAAAAATGGCGTGAGAAATGGGAAGAGACACCGGTCAATCCAAGAAATGGAAAAGACGGAAACAAGAAACCGAAATATTACTGCCTGGATATGTTTCCGTATCCATCAGGAAATGGTCTTCATGTAGGACATTGGAGAGGATATGTAATCTCTGATGTATGGAGCCGTTATAAATTACAGCAGGGATACTACATCGTTCATCCAATGGGATGGGATGCATTCGGTCTTCCGGCTGAGAACTATGCGATCAAGATGGGCGTTCACCCGGCGAAATCCACAGAGGCGAATATTACGAACATCAAGAGACAGATCAATGATATCGCAGCACTGTATGACTGGGATATGGAAGTGAATACAACAGATCCTGAGTTCTACAAGTGGACACAGTGGATCTTCGTTAAGATGTTTAAGGAAGGTCTTGCTTACGAGAAAGAATTTCCGATCAACTGGTGTCCGTCTTGTAAGACAGGTCTTGCAAACGAAGAGGTTGTGAATGGTAAATGTGAGCGTTGTGGTGCAGAGGTTACAAAGAAGAACCTTCGTCAGTGGATGCTTCGTATCACAAAATATGCAGACCGTCTGTTGAATGACCTTGATAAGCTTGACTGGCCGGAGAAAGTTAAGAAGATGCAGGCTGACTGGATCGGAAAATCTTACGGTGCAGAAGTTGACTTCCCGGTAGAAGGAAGAGATGAGAAGATCACTGTTTATACAACAAGACCGGATACACTCCACGGAGCTACATTTATGGTACTTGCTCCTGAGCACGAACTGGCAGCATCTCTCGCAACAGATGAGACAAGAGAAGCAGTAGAGAAATACATTTATGATGCATCTATGAAGTCCAATGTTGACCGTATGCAGGACAAAGAGAAGACAGGAGTTTTCACAGGAAGCTATGCGATCAACCCACTGAATGGAGCAAAGACACCGATCTGGCTGTCTGATTATGTACTGGCTGACTACGGTACAGGAGCAATCATGTGTGTACCTGCACATGACGACCGTGACTTCGAGTTCGCAACAAAATTCAATATTCCGATCATTCAGGTTATCGCAAAAGACGGAGAAGAGATCGAGAATATGACTGAGGCATATACAGATGCAGTCGGAACAATGATCAACTCCGGTGAGTGGAACGGTATGGAGTCTTCTGTGCTTAAGAAAGAAGCTCCACATATGATCGAAGAGATGGGAATCGGACGCGCAACAGTAAACTACAAGCTGCGTGACTGGGTATTCTCCCGTCAGCGTTACTGGGGAGAGCCAATCCCGATCATTCACTGTCCGAAGTGTGGAAATGTTCCGGTACCGGAAGAAGAACTTCCACTTCGTCTGCCAGAGGTAGATTCCTACGAGCCAACAGGAACAGGTGAGTCACCACTTGCTGCAATCGATGAGTGGGTAAACTGCAAGTGTCCGGTTTGTGGCAGTGATTCCAAGAGAGAGACAAACACAATGCCACAGTGGGCAGGATCCTCCTGGTATTTCCTGCGTTATGTAGATAATCATAATTCAGAAGCACTCGTTTCCAGAGAAAAAGCAGACGAGATGCTTCCGGTAGATATGTACATCGGTGGTGTAGAACATGCTGTACTTCACCTTCTGTACTCCAGATTCTATACAAAATTCCTGTGCGATATCGGAGCAATTGACTTTGATGAGCCGTTCCGCAAACTGTTTAATCAGGGAATGATCACAGGTAAGAACGGAATTAAGATGAGTAAGTCTAAAGGAAATGTTGTATCACCGGATGATCTCGTACGTGATTACGGATGCGACTCCCTGAGAATGTATGAGCTCTTCGTAGGACCACCGGAACTTGATGCAGAGTGGGATGACCGTGGAATTGACGGTGTAAACCGTTTCCTGAAACGTCTCTGGAATATCCTTATGGATAGCAAAGAGAAGGATATTCAGCCTACAAAAGAGATGATCAAACTTCGTCACAGAATGGTATATGACATCACAACAAGACTTGAAAGCTTCAGCCTGAATACAGTTATTTCCGGATTCATGGAGTACAATAATAAGTTCATGGAAATTGCAAAGAAAGAGGGCGGAATCGACAAAGAGACACTCGAGACAATAGCAGTACTTCTTTCTCCATTCGCACCACACTTTGCAGAAGAGATGTGGGAGCAGCTTGGACATGAAGAGACAATCTTCAATGCAGGATGGCCAAAATATGATGAGAACGAGATGAAAGATGATGAGATCAAGATTCCGGTTCAGATCAACGGTAAGACAAAGGCTGTAATCGAGATCCCGGCAGATATCTCCAAAGATGATGCAATCGCAGCAGGTAAAGAGGCAATCGCTGATAAGCTGACAGGAAATGTGATCAAGGAGATCTACGTTCCGAAGAAGATTATCAATATTGTTATGAAATAATTCAAATAAATGAGAAATGGCGCAGATGGTAGAGATATTGTCTGCGTTATTTTTGATGTTTAACTTTATGATTTCGTAGTTTCTAAGAGGAGAGAAATATAGTAAGGTTAAAGATTTCCAGCGTCCTTGCAATGATACGTAAAAATACGTTGACACACGTATTTTTACGTAGTATTATTACTTAAACAGGCAGGGCTTAGATAGTCCTGTCGCTTGAAAGAGAGGTTATTTGATGAAGAATAGATTATTTTATCCAGCTGTTTTTCATAAAGCAGAAGAAGGCGGTTTCTGGGTTAGCTTTCCAGATTTTCCTGAATGCATGACACAGGGCGATAGCATGGATGAAGCATATGAAATGGCGATAGATGCATTAGGTTTGTCATTGTCCAGTATAGAAGATGAAGGAACTGATATCCCAAAAGCATCAGAATTTGAAACGGTGGATCCTGAAGATGGGATTTTGGTAATTATAGAATTTGATATGGCAGAGTATCGGAGAAAGCACAGATCAAGGGCTGTAAAAAAGACGCTCAGTATTCCAGAATGGTTAAATGAAGCGGCTATTCGAGAGAATCTTAATTTCTCTCAGATTCTTCAAGAAGCGCTTATGATGAAATTAGGAGTAAATGGAAGACAGCGGTAATATGTCTAAAAATTGTTCCTAAGCCCTTTGTGTATTATTAAATCCTTGGATGTTCCACAAGATCAAATGCAGAGTTATGAATCAGATAATCATAAGCAGCTGCAATCTCTTCCGGGGTATATGTGATATCATGCATGATTGCATATTTTACAGAATCTGCGAGCCCAAAGGTATAAAAGCGTGCAATCGTCTCGCGGCTGAGTATCTGGAGCTTCGCAGGTGATTTCAATGGATATTTGTTTAATAATGTAAGCAATGTATCATAAATAAATTGGAACATCAGATTGTCAAAGGAGTTGGCTCCTTCGATTAAATAAAGTTTCTTATAAAATTCTTTGTCTTTAGAAAGACAGGTGAAAAGAAGACGGAGAAGATTGTCTTCCATGTCATTTTCAATCAGTACCCGGATTTTATCTTTGATTTCCTTTTCGAGGATATATTCGAGAATTTCATACTTGTCCTGAAAATGTTTATAAAAAGTCGGACGGATTACATCAGCTCCGTCGGTGATCATCTTAACTGTAATCTTTTCAAAAGGCATCTTCATAATAAGTTCCTTGAAAGAGAGTGTCAGCAGGTCTTTTGTCAGTTCTTTTTTCTCTTCTGTCATTTGTTCAAATCCTTTCTACAATGGAAATATTATACCATAAAAAAGAGAATGTGATTAAAAAAGTTTCTAAGATTGACAGTTCTTTAACGTGACTTTTCAAGAACATAGTGTTGAGATTTCTTGATATTTCGGATACATTTCACATGATTTGTAGCCGAAAAAGAACAACAGAAAGAAAATGTTCAAACCACAACACATTCAAAAAAATCTGAATCTTACATGAAAAAAAGGAAAATGCTAAAGTATGGAATAATAGCTTATACTTAAGAAAGGTTCCTTGAAAAGTAAGGAAAAGGTGAAAAAAATGGCAGGATTAAAATTTCAGGCAGAAAGAGCAGCATTTGGTTTGGCAGCAGATAAAGTACTTAAATATATGAACAAGACAGATGATAGAACGAAAGCACTTCTTAAGCTTGTAGATCTTACAGAAAATTTTGCAAAAGATCGTTTCCAGCCAGGGTCTTATGAAGCTGCAAGAAAGATGATTCAGGATCCGGACAACAAATGGGTTCAGTATCTGAACAGACTTTTTGATGAAGTAGATCCGCATGTCCTTAAGACAACAGCATTGAATCTTGGATTTGACGCAATGCTTTATGGAACAAAGTTAATGCACGAGTCACGTGAAAAATATCAGTGTAACATTCCATGGCTGATCCTGATGGACCCAACCAGCGCATGCAATCTGAAATGTACCGGATGCTGGGCAGCAGAGTACGGACATCTTTTGAATCTTTCTTTTGAAGATATGGATCGTGTGATCACACAGGGAAAAGAACTTGGAATTTATCTCTATATGCTGACAGGCGGAGAGCCTCTCGTGAGAAAGAAAGATGTCATCCGCTTGTGCGAGAAACACAACGACTGTGTATTCCATGCATTTACAAACGGAACACTTGTAGATGATGAGTTCTGCCAGGAGATGCAGCGTGTAGGCAATCTGTCCTTGTCCATCAGTCTGGAAGGATATGAGGAAGTCAACGACGGCCGCCGTGGAAAAGGCGTTTATCAGAAAGTTATGCATGCAATGGATCTCTTGAAAACATACGGCTTGATTTTCGGAACATCAATCTGCTATACACGCGCTAACATTGAAACTGTAACATCTGACAAATTCCTTGATATGATCATTGAAAAAGGATGTCGCTATGCATGGTATTTCCACTACATGCCGGTTGGAAATGATGCAGCATTGGATCTGCTTCCAACAAAAGAGCAGAGAGAATACATGTATCACCGCATCCGTGAGATCCGTGGATTGACAGGTGGAAAACAGCTCTTTGCATTCGATTTCCAGAATGATGGAGAGTTTGTAGGAGGATGTATTGCCGGCGGAAGAAATTACTTCCATATTAATGCAAATGGAGATGCAGAGCCATGTGTATTTGTTCATTATTCAAGCGCAAATATTAAAGAAGTAAGCGTTCTTGATGCATTACGCCAGCCACTGTTTATGGCTTACCATAACAATCAGCCATTTAACAACAATCATCTGCGCCCGTGCCCAATGCTCGAAAATCCAGAAAAACTGCAGCAGATGGTACACGAAACCGGCGCAAAATCAACAGACCTCCAGTCCCCGGAAACTGTAGAACACCTCTGTGGAAAATGTGAACATTACGCCAAAGAGTGGAAAACAAAAGCGGACGAACTGTGGGGAAAGAAATAATTTCGGAAACATAATCGTAGTCGATAACGTTTCTTTTTCACTTTACTTTTGATGCTCGTATTTGTTTTCTGGATTCACTCTGACTGGAACAGAAACTTTTACTTTGAAGTATGTGAGCAAGGACAGTCCTACTGTTGCTATGGGCACATGTAAGGCAGGAGCGTTCCGAATACACTTTGTTCAGTATGTTAATAAGAGCCAGAACAGGCACCACACACGGTAACTGTTCTGGCTCTTATGTTACATACTTTCAAAGGGATGAGGTAGAGCGGGCCGGTGCCCATGGTAATAGTAGGGCTGTCCTTGCGTATCATTCTAATGAAAGTATTCGATTTAATTGTATGAATCCAAGTTCAACAAATTCCTCTTACTTCTTCTGTGATTCTACTTCCTGCATTTTCATAGCACGAACTTTCAGAGGAAGTCCGAACAGGTTGATGAATCCGTCAGCGTCATGGTGATCATACAGATCTCCTGTTGTGAAGCTTGCAAGGGATTCGCTGTACAGTGAGTATGGAGATGTCTCTCCGGCACGGATGATATTTCCTTTATAGAGACGGAATTTAACTTCTCCTGTTACATACTGCTGTGTAACATCAACAAATGCCTGGATTGCTTCACGAAGTGGTGTATACCATTTTCCTTCGTATACGATTTGAGCAAATTTATTTCCAAGATCTTTCTTAACTTCATAGGTAGCACGGTCGAGAACGAGCTCTTCAAGCTGGTCATGTGCTTCCATAAGGATTGTTCCACCAGGAGTCTCGTAAACACCACGTGATTTCATTCCAACAACACGGTTCTCAACGATATCAACGATTCCGATTCCATGTTTTCCTCCGAGACGGTTCAGTTCTGTGATGATTTCAGAAACTTTCATCTCTTTTCCGTTTACGCTCTTTGGAACACCTGCTTCAAATGTCATTGTAACGTATTCATCTTTGTCTGGCGCTTTCTCTGGTGTTGTGCTCAGTACGAGAAGATCATCGTAGTTTGGCTCATTTGCCGGATTCTCAAGTTCAAGTCCTTCATGGCTGATGTGCCACAGGTTACGGTCACGGCTGTAGCTGTGCTTTGCGTCAAATGGAAGATCAATTCCATGAGCTTTACAGTAATCAATCTCGTCTTCACGGGACTGCATTGTCCATACATCTGTCATACGCCATGGAGCGATGATCTTGATGTCCGGAGCAAGAGCTTTGATACCAAGCTCGAAACGGATCTGGTCATTTCCTTTTCCTGTTGCACCATGGCAGATAGCAACAGCGCCTTCTTTACGTGCAATCTCAACCAGTTTCTTAGCGATTGCCGGACGAGCCATGGAAGTTCCGAGAAGGTATTTGTTCTCATAAACAGCTCCGGCCTTTACGCAAGGAACGATGAATTCATCACAGAATTCATCAATGATATTTTCAATATATAATTTAGAAGCTCCGGAAAGTTTTGCTCTTTCATCCAGTCCGTCCAGTTCTTCTCCCTGTCCACAATCGATGCAACAGCAGATAACGTCATAGTTAAATGTTTCTTTCAGCCACGGGATAATTGCTGTAGTATCAAGACCACCTGAATATGCTAATACAACTTTTTCTTTACTCATTTTATTGCCTCCTGAATGTATTTTATCAATTTCTGTTTCTCAGTTTCTTGAGTTCTAAAGATTTCTGCTTTAACAAGCTAAAACATACTATACACCAAATTTTATAATTATGCAAGTATTATTTTAAAAAAATGAATAAAATGCATAAAGACACACATAATAAACAAAAAGAATGCATAAAACAATAGGCTATAAGAAAAAATATACAAGATATGATGAAAAGAATGAAATAAGAAGAAAATCAAAAAAATTTAGGCCAATATCATCGCCTTCTTTATATATCTTTATATAGTAGGAAAATACTATATACAAACTTTTTTGAAAAAACGCTTGCATATTATACATGGAAGATGTATTATTATGCAAGTAAAGCACGGGAAGTGTATTTTTATACATTCAATTTCAGGAAATACTTTACATCCCGATTAAAGTGTTATATTATAAGGAGAAATGATTGCGGTAACACGTTACCACAGTACAGTAAATATGCAATTCCCAGGGAACTTCTATTGGCTCCCATGGAAATGGTAAAAGAAAGGACTTGAGAACGATGATTAAGGTCGGAATTATTGGAGCAACCGGTTATGCAGGCGGCGAGCTCGTAAGAATATTGATGGGACATAAAGATGCAGAGATTGTCTGGTACGGATCCAGAAGTTATGTAGATCAGAAATATGCAGATGTATATAGAAACATGTTTCAGATTGTAGATGCAAAATGCATGGATGATAGCATGGATGAACTTGCAGAGCAGGTAGATGTGATTTTCACAGCAACTCCGCAGGGACTGTGTGCATCTCTGATTAATGAAGAAATCCTTTCAAAGACAAAGATCATTGATCTCAGTGCAGATTTTCGTCTGAAAGATGTGAAGGTTTACGAAGAGTGGTATAAAATCGAACACAAAGCACCGCAGTATATTGATGAAGCAGTCTATGGATTGTGCGAGATTAACCGAGACAAAGTGAAGGATGCACGTATCGTGGCCAATCCGGGATGTTATACAACATGTTCTATCTTGACAGCATATCCGCTTGCGAAGGAAGGACTGATCGATATGAGCACTCTGATCATCGATGCGAAGTCTGGAACTTCAGGAGCAGGAAGAGGAGCAAAGCTTCCGAATCTTTACTGTGAAGTGAATGAAAATATCAAAGCATATGGAGTAGCTACACATCGCCATACACCGGAGATTGAAGAACAGCTCGGATATGCAGCAGGAGAGAAAGTTGTATTGAACTTTACACCGCATTTAGTTCCAATGAATCGTGGAATTCTTGCGACAGAGTATGCAAAGCTTACGAAAAAAGTTACATATGAAGAAATAAAAGCAATTTATGATAAATATTATGCAGATGAGAAATTTGTTCGTGTTCTGGAGAAAGATCAGTGTCCGGAGACCAAATGGGTAGAAGGAAGCAACTATGTAGACATTGGATTTAAGATCGATGAGAGAACAGGACGGATCATTATGATGGGAGCTATTGATAACCTTGTAAAAGGTGCCGCAGGACAGGCGGTTCAGAATATGAATCTGCTGTTTGGTCTTCCGGAGAGTGAAGGACTTGAACTCGTTCCGATGTTCCCATAGGTTATATTGATAAAGGTGGTATGTATGATACGTGTAATGATAATAGAGGATTATGATGAAGTCTATAAATTGTGGAAGAAGATCCGGGGATTCGGAATCCGCAGTATCGATGATTCGAAAGAAGGTGTCGAACGTTTTCTGCGGCGTAATCCGACAACGAGTTTTGTCGCAGTGAAAGAAGGAAAAATCGTCGGAAGTATTCTCTGTGGTCATGATGGAAGACAGGGAAGTCTCTATCACGTATGTGTGGATGAGGCATACCGAAGACATGGAATCGGAAAAGACATGGTCGTGCATAGCATGAAAGCTCTTCAGGAAGAGAAAATTAATAAAGTCTGTCTGATCGCATTTGCACAGAATAATGTAGGAAATGCATTTTGGAATACAATCGGATGGACGGAACGACTTGATGTGAATTATTATGATTTTATTTTAAATGAAGAAAATATTACAGCATTCAATGAACAATAAGCAGAAAGGAAGCAAGTTATATGAAGATAATCGAAGGCGGAGTTACCGCAGCAAAAGGATTTGAAGCAGCAGCAACAGCAGCAGGAATCAAATACCAGGGACGTACAGATATGGCGATCATTTACAGTGAGAAACCGTGTAAAGTTGCCGGAACATTTACAACGAATGTAGTAAAGGCAGCTCCGGTGAAGTGGGACAGACAGATTGTAGAGAGCAAACAGAAATCACAGGCAGTTATTGTAAACTCCGGAATTGCAAATGCGTGTACCGGAGAGGAAGGTATGAAATACTGTGAAGAGACAGCAAAAGAGGCTGGAAAAGTTCTTGGAATCGATGAGAAAGGTGTTCTTGTAGGTTCTACAGGAGTCATCGGAATGCAGATCCCAATCGATAAGATCAAAGCCGGAATTACAGAACTTGCCAAGGGAAAGAAAGCTGATCTGGCAAGTGGAACAGAAGCTGCAAAAGCAATCATGACAACTGATACGAAGAAAAAAGAAGTTGCGGTTACATTTATGGCAGGAGATACAGAAGTAACGATCGGAGGAATGGCGAAAGGTTCCGGAATGATTCATCCGAATATGTGTACAATGCTTGCATTTATTACAACGGATGCAAAAATTTCCAAAAAAGCACTTCAGGCGGCAATGAGCAGTGATGTTGAGGATACTTATAACATGATCTCTGTTGACGGAGATACTTCAACAAATGATACAGCACTTCTTCTCGCGAATGGAATGGCCGGAAATGAGAAGATCAAAGAAGGCACACCGGAATTCGATGCATTCAAAGAGGCTCTTCATTATGTAAATGAGACACTTGCGAAGGCAATGGCGGGAGACGGAGAAGGTGCAACAGCACTTTTTGAAGTAAAGGTTGTCGGAGCACAGACAAAAGAGCAGGCAAAGGTTCTTGCAAAATCTGTTGTATGCTCGAATCTTACAAAGGCTGCGATCGCAGGACACGATGCAAACTGGGGAAGAATCCTTTGTGCAATGGGATATTCCGGAGCGCAGTTTGATCCGGAGCAGGTAGATCTTTTCTTCGAGAGCTGTGCAGGAAAGCTTCAGATCATTGCTAATGGAACAGCAACAGATTATAGCGAAGAAAAGGCAACAGAGATCCTTTCACAGGAAAAAGTGACAGCGATTGCTGACTTGAAAGCCGGAGATGCAGAAGCTACTGCGTGGGGCTGTGACCTGACACATGGATACATTGATATCAATGCGGATTACAGAAGTTAACCTATAGAGAAATTATTGTTTCTTTAAAGACGCTGAAAAAATAGAAAATACAGAAAAAGGGAGACAGAAAAAATGACAAGCAATATGCAGAAATATCTGGATAAAGCGCAGGTGCTGATCGAGGCACTTCCTTATATCCAGCGCTTTAACCGTAAAATCATTGTAGTAAAATATGGCGGAAGTGCCATGGTAGATGAAAGCCTGAAACGCAGAGTAATCGAGGATGTTACACTTCTGAAACTGTGTGGATTCAAACCGATCATCGTGCATGGCGGTGGTAAGGAAATCAGCAAGTGGGTTGGAAAAGTTGGAAAAGAAGCAGAGTTTATCAACGGACTTCGAGTGACAGATGCAGAGACAATGGAGATTGCTGAGATGGTTCTGGGACGTGTGAATAAGAGTCTTGTACAGCTTGTAGAGAGTCTTGGCGTGCGTGCGATCGGAATCAGTGGAAAGGATGGAAATCTTCTCCAGGTTGAGAAGAAGTTTTCAGACGGACAGGATATCGGATTCGTAGGAGATGTCAAGAAAGTAAATGCAGAGATTTTGTATGACCTTCTGGAAAAAGATTTCCTTCCGATCATTTGCCCGGTTGGTATGGATGAGGAATACAATACGTATAATATCAATGCTGATGATGCAGCTTGCGCAATCGCCCGTGCAATGAAAGTTGAGAAGCTTGCATTCCTGACAGATATTGAAGGTGTTTATAAAGATCCAAAAGATCCTTCTACATTGATTTCTGAACTGGAGGTCAAAGAAGCCAAGGAATTGATTGCTGACGGATATATTGGAGGTGGAATGCTTCCAAAGCTTCAGAATTGTATTGATGCGATTGAAAGTGGTGTATCCCGTGTTCATATTCTGGATGGAAGAATCCCACATTGTCTGTTGCTTGAAATCTTTACAAACAAAGGAATCGGTACAGCAATTTTAAATCAGAAAGAAAGCAGGTATTATGATGGTGAACAGTAAAATACAGGCGGCGGAAGAGAACCTGATCCATGTATACAATCGATTTCCGATTGCACTGGATCACGGAGAAGGAATGTATCTGTATGATACAGAAGGAAAAGAATATCTTGACTTTGCAGCAGGATTTGCTGTGTCTGGACTTGGATATGATAATAAAGAACTGAATCAGGCATTAAAAGACCAGATTGACAAGTTATACCATACATCAAATCTTTATTTCCACGAGAGCTGTGGAGAGGCAGCAAAAGAATTAAACCGCATTTCCGGAATGGACAGAGTTTTCTTTACAAACAGTGGCGGAGAGGCAAATGAAGGTGCCTTGAAAGCAGCCAGAAGATATGCTTATACGAAGAAGACAGGAAGATATGAATTTATCGCGATGCAGAATTCTTTCCATGGAAGAAGCTTCGGAGCAGTTTCTGTGACAGGACATGATTCTTATCGTGAACCGTTTGAGCCGGTTGTTCCAGGTGTAAGATTTGCAGAGTTTAATGATCTTGACAGTGTGAAAGCACTGGTAAATGATAAGACTTGTGCAATTATTTTGGAACCGCTGCAGGGGGAAGGCGGAATCAATCTTGCGACACAGGAATTTATGGAAGGAATCCGTAAGATCTGTGATGAAAATGGAATCCTGATGATCTGTGATGAAGTGCAGTGTGGAATGGGAAGAACCGGAAATATGTTTGCATGGCAGGGATTTGGTGTAAAACCGGATATTCTGACTATGGCGAAAGCAATCGGAAACGGAATTCCGGTCGGTGCATTTGCAATGACGGAAGAAGTGGCAAAATATTCTCTTCAGCCGGGAGATCACGGCGCAACTTATGGAGGAAATCCACTGGCATGTACAGCTGTTAAGACAGTGATCGAGATTTTTGAACGTGAAGATATTGTAGGACATGTAAATCAGGTTGCTCCATATCTGACAAAAAAACTGGATGAGCTTGTGGATGAACTGGACTGTGTAGTCAGAAGAAAAGGAAAAGGTCTGATGCAGGGAATCGAGATCACAAAACCGTTGGCCGAAGTGAATAAGAAGACAATTGAGGAAGGACTTCTGATCATTCAGGCGCAGGGAAATGTGATTCGTTTTGTTCCACCGCTGATCGTAGAAGAAAAGCATATTGATGAGATGATCGAAAAACTGAAACGTGCACTTGCATAAGAAATCTTATACATAAAAAAGCCGGCATTTGCTTATACTATTTCTATAGGGAGGTATGAGCTTATGGCCGGTTTTTTGATTGCACTGCTATCAGGTGCGCTGATGAGTGTACAGGGAGTGTTCAACGCGCAGGTGACAAAGACGACAGGAATCTGGGTAAGCAATGGGTGGGTGCAACTTTCAGCATTTTTTTTGTGCCTGCTTGTCTGGCTGGCAACTGGAAGAGACTCTGTTGCAGCACTTATGGAAGTCCAGCCGCGCTATATGTTGCTGGGAGGTGTGATCGGAGCAGGGATCACATGGACTGTCATTAAAAGTGTGGATGCCCTAGGACCTGCAAGATCAGCACTTTTCATTGTTGTTTCCCAGCTGGCGGTTGCTTATCTGATCTCACTATCCGGAATGTTCGGGATGGAAAAAGAACCATTTTCATGGAGAAAACTGATTGGATTGTTGATCGCAGCCGGTGGAATTGTTCTTTTCCAATGGAAATAGAAAGTTTTGCGGGTATTGTAACAAGTCTGTAACAAAGCGTTAAATTGTCTATTGTATTTTTGAGAAAAATTCGTTACAATATTTATGTCCGGTTTTAAGGGGAAGTCTGACTGTCTGAGAACAGTGAGGCAATAGGATGAAGAACGGATGGAAGAAAATATGCAGATGCCGTAAAGGGCAGATGCTAAAAGGAATTGTATTGACTTTAACTTTGGCTTTTTTGACCATGGGATTGTGTGGCTGTGCAGAGAAGCATGACGCAGCGGAAGAGCTTGAAGAGCTTACACTGGAGGGAGAATCTGATGTAGGAAAGAATTCCAAAAATTCCAAAACAGAGTCAGAAAAAGGATCTCAGGGTGGCACAGATGCAGAAGAAGGACTGCCGGAGACGTTATATGTTCATGTATGTGGAGCTGTGAATGCTCCGGGGGTGTACGAACTGAGGACAGATGCACGGATTTACGAAGCATTGGAAGCGGCCGGTGGAATGACAGAAGATGCTGCCGCAGATTGGATCAATCAGGCAGAAGCTTTGAGTGATGGAGAGCGGATCTATGTGCCAACGCAGGAAGAAGCAGAGGAGTCAGCACAATCTGTTTCCGGTCAGTGGGCAGATCCGAATGGAAATGCAGGTGGATCAGTCAGTGATAAAATTAATATAAATACAGCCGCAAAAGAAGAATTGATGACCTTGAGTGGAATCGGAGCATCAAAGGCAGAGAGTATTCTGAAGTACAGGCAGGAGCATGGAAACTTTCAGAGTATAGAGGATCTCAAGAAGATCGAGGGAATCAAGGATGGCGTGTTTAATAAGATAAAAGACGATATTATGGTATAGGAGCGGGCAGGCAGAAGAACGGCCAGAAAGAGGAGTATGAGCAAGAAGATATTAGTTGTTGATGATGAAAAATTAATCGTAAAGGGGATCCGGTTCAGTCTGGAACAGGAAGGAATGGAAGTGGATTGCGCTTATGATGGAGAAGAAGCATTAGAATATGCGAGAAGATGTGAGTATGATCTTGTACTTCTTGATGTCATGCTTCCGAAACTGGATGGTTTCCAGGTATGTCAGCAGATTCGTGAATTTTCAGATATGCCGATTGTTATGTTGACTGCCAAGAGTGAGGATATGGATAAGATCCTTGGTCTGGAATATGGTGCGGATGATTATATCACAAAGCCGTTCAATATTCTTGAAGTGAAGGCAAGAATCAAGGCAATCATGCGCAGAACAGCGAAACGCAAGGAAGAGCCGGCCGGCAGTCCGGTGCTTGTGAAAGGGAATATGAAGATTGATTGCGAAGGACGCCGTGTTTTCATCGGAGAACGTGAGATCAATCTTACAGCGAAGGAATTTGATGTGCTTGAGCTTCTGGCAATGAATCCGAATAAGGTTTACAGCAGAGAGAATCTGCTGAATCTGATCTGGGGATATGATTATCCGGGTGATGCAAGAACTGTAGATGTACATATCCGTCGTTTACGAGAGAAGATAGAACAGAATCCAAGTGAACCAAAATACGTACATACGAAGTGGGGAGTGGGTTATTATTTCCAGGGGTAAGAATACATTTTCATTTAAGAAAAAGATCTTTAACAATCTTAGATTCCGAATTTTTATTATGGTGCTTCTTGCCGGGCTTGTGCCCAGTGTAGTAGCACTATTTGGAATCGTAAAAGTCTATGAGTCACGTGCTGTGTCACTTCGAACAGCAGAAATTCAGAATCAATGTACAATTTTAACGAATCAGATCAGTGCGAGCCACTATTTTGAGGACACTTCACAAGAGGTGGTCAATGACAGCCTGAATCAGCTGACTAACATTTATAACGGAAGAGTTATGGTAATTGATGATCAGCTGAGGGTAGTCAAGGATACTTACAGTCTGGATGAGGGAAAGCTGGATGTATCTGAAAGTGTAGTGCGCTGTATGAAGGGGACGAGCACGAATAATTATGATAAGAAGAATCATTATATCGAGGTGACTGCACCGATTGCAATACCCGGAGAGGATCAGATTCGCGGTGTAATGCTGGCAAGTGTTTCAACCGATAGTATTGAGGATTCTCTAGATGTATTATACACACAGGGAAGCGTGATTATTGGTCTTGTGATGATTTTTCTGACGATTGTTGCAGTGTTTGCAGCAGATCGTGTAGTACGTCCGCTGCATCAGATTGCAGCTACGATCGAGAATGTAAGTGCAGGGTATAGCGACGATGTTTTGCATGTGGATACATTTACAGAAACGAAAAGTATCAGCGAAGCAATTAATAAGATGATGGGAAGACTGAAGCTTTTGGATGATTCCAGGGAAGAATTTGTATCCAATGTATCTCACGAACTGAAGACTCCGATGACATCGATGAAAGTACTGGCCGATTCACTTCTGGAGCAGGAGAATCTTCCGGTTGAGATGTATCAGGAATTCATGGGTGATATTGCAAAAGAGATTGACCGTGAGAATAAGATCATTACAGATCTTTTATCACTTGTGAAGATGGACAAGAAGGGGCAGACGCTGAATATTGAATCCATTAATATCAATGAACTTCTGGAACAGATTTTGAAGAGATTAAAACCAATTGCAGAGAAAAAGAATGTGGAGATCGTAATGGAGAGCTTTCGTCCGGTTACGGCGGAGATTGATGAGACAAAGCTGTCGCTTGCGATTTCCAATCTGGTAGAAAATGCAGTAAAGTATAATCATGATAATGGATGGGTTCATGTATCATTGAATGCAGACCACAAATTTTTCTATGTAAAAGTAGAAGACTCAGGAATTGGAATTCCGAAAGAGGATCAGGCGCATGTTTTTGAACGTTTCTTCCGTGTGGATAAATCTCATTCCAGAGAGATCGGAGGAACAGGACTTGGACTTGCAATTGCGCGAAATGCTGTGATTGCACATAGAGGTGCGATTAAAGTATATAGTGAAGAAGGCGAAGGAACAACATTTACTGTGAGAATTCCACTGATCTATACAGCTTCTTAGGAGAAAAGTTATGAAAAAAAGAAAAGGAATCGCAGTGTTGCTTATTCTGATTCTTTCTCTCGCAGTAACTGCGTGTGGGGATCGTTATGGAGTAAAGGAAGGCGAATCTTACATTTACTGTATGAATACAGACAAGACAGGACTTGTAAAGGTTGCAGCTAAGATCAGCGGCAATTCTGCGATAAAAAAGGCGGAATCTGTAATCGATGAGATGAAGAAACCAACGAATGAAATTGAATATACACAGGCAATTCCGGAACAGGTGAAATTGCTCAGCTGTGCTTTGAAGGGCAGCATCCTTGAGATTGATTTCAGCGAAGAATATTATGAAGTGAAATCCTTAGATGAGAAACTGATGCGGGCAGCAATCGTGCAGTCACTGCTTCAGATTGACGGAATTGATGCGGTATCTGTCCGTGTGGAAGGAGAACCACTCAAAGACGATGAAGGAAATGAGGTCGGTCTGATGAATGGGGACGATATTGTTGACACGACAGGTTCTTCGTTAAGTTCTTATCAGAGTGATACATTGAAGTTATATTTTGCAGATCAGAATGGATCCAAACTGGTCAAACAAGAGGTTGATGTTCATTACAGCAGTAATGTTTTGAAAGAAAAGCTGATTGTAGAAAAGCTGATGCAAGGTCCATCTGAGGAGGGGGCATATCCAACGATCAATCCGGCGGCTAATCTGTTGAGTGTAACGACAAAGGATGGAATCTGTTATGTGAATTTTGACAGCACATTTCTGATCAGTGCGTATGATGTACTGCCTGAGATCACGATTTATTCTATTGTGGATTCTCTTGTAGAGGGAGCAGGAGTAAGGCAGGTACAGATTACGATCAATGGTGAATCGAATGCAAAATACATGGAGAAGGTGGACTTGTCACAGCCATTGAATGAAGAGCAGGACTGGATAGCAGCAGATAACAAAGAATGAGAAAACGCCCGCTCTGTATGGTATGTCTTATACTGATTGCCATACAGCTTGTAAGAGTGAGTTTTTTACAGAATACAAAAGATCAGAAACCGTCCCTTGCAGAAACATTGATTTCGGATGAGAAAGATGTGATTTGCGAGGGCACGGTTTATAGAATTGAAAATAAATCACAATCAACTGCAATTTATCTGAAAGATGCGGTTGTTTCTTGTACAGATCAAAAGAGTAAGAATCAGATAATCAAAGAAAAGAAAATCCTTGTAACAATAAAAAATAATAAATCCGGTAAAAAAATCAGAATGAAAATAGGACAGAAGCTGAATGTGTGGGGGACAAAACAGTCGTTTCATCCGCCAAGGAATCCGGGTAATTTTAATCAAAAAAGTTATTATCAAAAACAGGGAATCCATGTTGGGGTTTTAACAAAGGCAGAACAGATTAAGATAGTTTTGTCTGAAAAAGACAAGAACTGGATTGTATCACGATGGAATAGCATACGGAATCAGCTGGACGGGCTGAAAAATTACTGGAACTGGAAGATTGTAAGCCAGATGGGAAAAACACATGGCGCGATGCTTTCTGCAATCTTGTTGGGAGAAAAGAGCGGACTTGATCCGGAGATGAAAAAATTGTATCAGAAGAACGGATTAGGACATCTGCTTGCAATTTCGGGATTACACATGTCACTGATCGGAATGTCTGTTTACCGGTTATTAAGAAGAATGGGAAATTCATTTCTGTTTTCCGGAATTGCCGGAGGAGGGGTTCTGTTTTTTTATTTGGTTATGACAGGTCCACAGGTGTCCAGTCTTCGTGCACTTCTTATGTTTTTTATCCGCATGGGGGCAGAAATTACCGGGAGAGATGTGGATCAACCTACAAGCCTGGCGGTTACAGCAGCTATCTTAAGCATATATCAACCGCTGTATCTGTTAGACGCAGCATTTTTACTTTCGTTTGGTGCAATTCTTGGGATTTTATTATTGTATCCAATTTTTGAACAGAAAACACGTTTGAAAGCATGGGAAGGATTTAAGATTAGTTTAGCTGTTAATGGAATGCTTCTGGGAATCATGCTGTATTATTATTTTGAGGTGCCGCCGTATGCACTCGTTTTGAATGTTATTTTAATTCCGTTGTTTCCATTTGTGATGTTGACAGGTATAGGTGGAATTTTGTTTTCAGAATTATCGGGAACCGTAGGAAAAATTGGATTCAGAAGCTGTGATCGCCTGTTGTCCTTCTATGATAAATTATGTGAGCTGACATCAGCGCTTCCGGGCAGCAGGATCGTGACCGGACAGCCAGAGTTATGGTGGGTGCTTATTTACTATGGTGTGCTGTTGTTTTTGTGCTTCCTGTTTCATGCAATGAAAAATAAGACAGATAACCGAAGAAAACAGGCGGGATTTTCACTTCTTGTTTGTATTGTCATAGCAGGATCGATCTGCGGATGCGGAATACTCAATAATGATTCAAAAAACCTTCAGGTGACGGTTCTGGATGTTGGACAGGGGGACTGTATTTTTATAAGAGACAGGGAAGGAAAGAAAATGCTTGTGGATGGAGGGAGCAGTGATCTGTCCTCTGTCGGTACTTACCGGATAGAGCCGTTTCTATTATCACAAGGGGTCAGAAAACTGGAGTATGTCTTTGTGACACATGGTGATGCGGACCACATCAATGGAATTCAGGAACTTCTGCAAAATCAGAAACAGGGAGTGGAAATCGATGCGCTTGTTCTTCCGCCGGAAGAATATATGGATGAGAAATTGCTCCATCTTGCAGAAATGGCGAAAGAAAACGGGACGAGAGTGCTGACAATTTATTCAGGAGAAGAAGTCGGAACATATTTAAAATGCATAGCTCCGTTGACAACGAGAAAAAATGAGCGTACACGTGGCAGGATGGAGGAGGTACCTCGTCTGGAAGCAGGAAATGAAGCATCTGTTGTACTTGAATTGAAGGATGGGGCATTTCAAATGCTTCTGACTGGAGATCTGGAAGGAAGAGGAGAGGAACAGCTGGTGGAAAGCGGAACGTTGGAAAGCTGTCCAATCTTAAAAGCAGAACATCATGGGTCGAAGAATTCAGGGAGTGAAGACTTCCTTCAGATTGTGAAACCCAGATTAACATTAATCTCAGCGGGGATAGAAAACCGCTACGGACATCCACATGAGGAGACGCTGGAACGCCTGCAGGAAATCGGAAGTGAAGTATTGTCCACGCAGGAATGTGGTGCAATTACACTAAGGAGCGATGGACGAAAAATAAAGGTTCACAAGTATTTATAAAATTAGTTGCTAGTCGCACATCGTGTGAACAGTAACAAAATTATGGCAATAGGAACAGGTGATAAAAAGGCTCTTGTCAAAGTGTTGGTTATTCATTTATAATAGAATAGTTATGAAGACCTTAAATGAAGATTTAAAATCAGGACAATTTAAGCAGGTATATCTTCTCTGTGGAGAAGAAGGATATCTGAAGAAACAGTATAAGAACCGTTTTGTGAAGGCAATGCTTCCGGAAGGTGATACGATGAACTATTCGTATTATGAAGGGAAGAATACGCCAGTGAAAGAAGCAATCGATCTTGCAGAGACCTTACCTTTCTTTGCAGAGCGCAGACTGATCGTATTTGAGAATACGGGATTTTTTAAAACTGCGGCAGGGGCAGATCTGGCGGATTATATTAAGGACATGCCAGAGACAACCTGTTTTATCTTTGTGGAAGAAGAGATTGATAAGAGAAATAAGCTCTATAAAGCAGTGAAATCAAAAGGATATATTGCAGAGCTGTCCACGCAGGATGCAGGAACTTTGAAACGCTGGGTTGCAGGTCTGGTCCGAAAAGAGCAGAAGCAGATTTCAGAGTCTGTGATCGTGTATTTTCTGGATAAAGTTGGAACAGATATGGAAAATATCCAGGGAGAGCTGGAGAAAGTATTCTGTTATGCACTGGAGAGGGATACGATCACGAAGGAAGATATTGATGCTGTCTGTGTGACGCAGATCACGAATCATATTTTCGAGATGGTAGATGCGGTTGCAGCCGGAAATCAGCAGAAAGCACTGGATCTGTATTATGAACTGCTGGCTTTAAAAGAACCGCCGATGCGTATTCTTTTTCTGCTGGTACGTCAGTACAGGATGCTTTTTCATGTCAAGGCACTTGCAAACCAGGGGTATGGAAGAAAAGAGATTGCGTCTAAAGCAGGCTTACATCCATTTGTGGCAGGAAAGAACATGGAACAGGCGAAGCGGTTTAAGATGGGACAGTTGCGCCGTGTGATGGAAGAAGGGGCACAGTTGGAGCAGGATGTAAAGACAGGATTGCTGACAGACAATCTTGCGGTAGAACTTTTTATTGTAAAACAGTCAGAAAGATAGATGGAGGTAAGAAGTATTGTCAACAATTGATCAGAGTCATATTAGAAATTTTTGTATTATAGCACATATCGATCACGGTAAGTCTACACTGGCGGATCGTATCATTGAGCAGACAGGACTTTTGACTAGCAGAGAAATGCAGTCACAGGTTCTCGATAACATGGATCTGGAGAGAGAGCGTGGAATCACGATCAAAGCACAGGCAGTCCGTACGGTATATCAGGCAGATGACGGAGAAGAGTATATTTTCAACTTGATCGATACACCTGGACACGTCGATTTCAACTATGAGGTATCCCGAAGTCTGGCGGCCTGCGACGGAGCGATTCTTGTTGTTGATGCGGCACAGGGAGTTGAGGCACAGACACTTGCGAATGTATATCTGGCACTCGATCATGATCTGGACGTTATGCCGGTTATCAACAAGATCGATCTTCCAAGCGCAGAGCCGGAGCGTGTAAAAGAAGAGATAGAAGATGTGATCGGAATCGATGCGGAGAATGCACCACTGATTTCTGCTAAGACAGGACTGAATGTACATGAAGTTCTCGAGCAGATTGTACAGCAGATTCCGTCACCGGTCGGAGATCCGGATGCACCGCTTCAGGCATTGATCTTTGACTCCAAGTATGATTCATACAAGGGAGTTATTGTATTCTGCCGTATCAAGGAAGGTACGGTCAAAAAAGGTACACCGATGCTTATGATGGCAACAGGTGCGAAAGCAGAAGTTGTAGAAGTTGGAACTTTTGGAGCGGGACAGTTCATTCCATGTGACGCACTTGAAGCAGGAATGGTAGGATATATCACAGCCAGTCTTAAGAATGTAAAGGATACCCGTGTCGGAGATACGATCACGAATGCAGAGAATCCTTGTGCAGAACCACTTCCGGGATATAAGAAAGTAAACCCGATGGTATATTGTGGACTTTATCCGGCAGACGGAGCAAAGTATCCGGACTTGAGAGATGCACTTGAGAAGTTGCAGCTTAATGATGCGGCACTTCAGTTTGAGGCAGAGACATCCGTGGCACTTGGATTTGGTTTCCGCTGTGGATTCTTAGGACTGCTTCATCTGGAGATTATTCAGGAACGTCTGGAAAGAGAGTACAACCTTGATCTTGTTACAACAGCACCGAGTGTTATTTACAAGATCCATAAGACAAACGGTGATGTGATTGACCTGACGAACCCGACAAATATGCCGGATCCTGCAGAGATTGAATATATGGAAGAGCCTATGGTAAAGGCTGAGATCATGGTAACATCCGAGTACATCGGAGCAATCATGGATCTGTGTCAGGAACGCCGTGGAATCTATCAGGGAATGGAATATATCGAAGAGACAAGAGCTGTGCTTACTTATCATTTGCCACTCAATGAGATTATTTACGATTTCTTTGATGCATTGAAATCAAGATCCAGAGGATACGCATCTTTTGATTATGAGATGCTTGGTTATGTACGTTCCGAGCTTGTCAAACTTGACATTCTGATTAACAAAGAAGAAGTGGATGCTCTTTCCTTTATTGTATTCGAAGGAAGCGCTTATGAGCGTGGAAGAAAGATGTGCGAGAAGCTGAAAGAAGAGATTCCAAGACAGCTTTTCGAGATTCCGATCCAGGCAGCAGTTGGAAGTAAGATTATTGCGAGAGAGACAGTTAAGGCAATGCGTAAGGACGTTCTTGCAAAATGTTACGGCGGTGATATTTCACGTAAGAAGAAACTGCTTGAAAAGCAGAAAGAAGGAAAGAAGAGAATGCGTCAGGTTGGAAACGTAGAGATTCCACAGAGTGCATTCATGAGTGTCCTGAAGCTGGATGAGAACTAGATAAAAGAAGGAAGGAAAAGATACTGTTTTTATCAGACAGTATCTTTCTGTATTTAAAGATGAAAAAGAGAAATTTAGAATTATATCTTCATATTCCGTTCTGCGTAAGAAAATGCAATTATTGTGATTTTTTTTCAGCAAGTGGAACAGAGGAAGAACAGGTAGCTTATGTCAGTGCTATGGTTCAGGAGATTCAGAGTTATCAGGAATTATCTAGAGAGTATGAAGTTCAGACCATTTTCCTGGGAGGCGGAACACCGTCTCTTCTGACACCGGAACAGATAGAACAGATTTTTAATGCAATTTATCATACATTTTCAGTAAATGAGAATGCAGAAATCACAATGGAAATGAATCCGGGAACAGTTGATATCGAGAAGCTTCATGCTATGAAAGCAGCAGGGGTGAACAGACTGAGTATTGGACTTCAGTCGGCACAAAATGAAGAACTGAAAATGCTAGGAAGAATCCATACATTTGAAGAATTCCTTGAGACTTGGAAACTGGTAGAACAGGCTGGATTCAAAAACCGAAATATCGATCTCATGTCTGCGCTTCCGGGACAGACGATAGAAAGCTACGAAGATACACTTTCAAAAGTTCTGGCACTTGAGCCGGAACATATATCCGCATATAGTCTGATCTTAGAGGAAGGTACTGTATTCTATGACTGGTATGAAAAAGGAAAGTTAGATCGTGGTGCATGGAAACTTCCGTCAGAGGAAGAAGAGTATGCGATGGGAGAATTGACAATACAAAGACTTGCAGAAGCAGGAATGCATCGATATGAGATATCCAATTATGCAAAGTCGGGAAAAGAATGCAGGCATAATCTCGGCTACTGGGACAGAGTGGAGTACCTTGGGATTGGGGCAGGTTCCTCATCACTGATCAAAGGGGAACGGTTTGACCATATCCGTGATCGGAAAGCATATATTGAAAAGATTAGAAACGGCGAGTCGATTCTTATTGACAGGGAAATCCTTTCTGTGGAATCACAGATGGAAGAATTCATGTATCTGGGACTTCGCAAAATAGAGGGAGTTTCGAGAACAGATTTCCAGAATTATTTTGGAAAGAATGTGGATGATGTCTATGGGGAAATTCTTGATAAATTAGAAGAAGAACAATTGGTGGAATTTAGTGGAGATCGAATCCGACTGACGCATCGGGGGATGGATGTCAGCAACTGTGTGCTGGCGGAGTTCTTATTTTAAAGGCAGAAAACTAAAATTGTGCAAATTCCACCAAAAACAGTCATGAATTTTGTTGATTAGTTTGATTGACTATGAACGAGTTTGAACGTATAATACAAACATAAAGAAAAACAAGCAGTCATAAATGAAAGCAGGTTATCGAGACTGACCGAGTTTGACTGAATAAAGCTTGCAAATAAACTGTGGCAGCAGTTTAAAGTGACTGGATTGAGAGAAGGAGAATGTAAAATGATTTACACAGTAACATTTAATCCGTCATTGGATTACATTGTCTCTGTTGAGGACTTTAAGCTTGGACTTACAAATCGAACGAGTTCGGAGCTGATCCTTCCTGGTGGAAAGGGCATCAATGTTTCTACAGTGCTTGGTAATCTTGGCATCGAGAATACTGCACTTGGATTTTTAGCCGGATTTACCGGAAAAGAGATTGAAAGAAGACTCAAAGAGATGGGGGTTGCATCCGATTTTATTGAGATCAATGAAGGTGTTTCTCGAATCAACCTGAAGTTAAAATCAATCGACGGAACAGAGATTAACGGAAGTGGACCGGTGATTTCTCTGGAAGATGTAGAGAAGCTGATGGAGAAGCTTGACAAACTTGGAGAAGGTGATGTCTTATTCCTGGCAGGAAGTATTCCATCATCTATGCCGGATGATATGTACCAGAAGATTATGGCGAAGCTCGACGGTAAAGGCGTCATGATCGTTGTAGACGCAACGAGAGATCTTCTGTTGAACGTTCTTGAATATCATCCATTTTTAATCAAACCGAACAACCACGAACTTGGAGAGATTTTTGATGTGGAGCTTCTGACAAGAGAATCTGTTGTACCATATGCAAAGAAACTGCAGGAAAAAGGAGCAAGAAATGTTCTTGTATCCATGGCAGGAGAAGGTGCGGTTCTTGTAGTAGAAGATGGAAGTGTTTATGACACTCCGGCGCCGAAAGGAGAATTAAAAAACGGTGTTGGAGCAGGAGACTCTATGGTAGCCGGATTTATGGCAGGCTGGATGGAGAAACATGAATACAGACACGCATTCCACATGGGAGTTGCATCAGGAAGTGCAAGTGCATTTTCAGAGAATCTGGCAACAAAAGAGGAGATTGCCGGAGTATATCAACAGGTTGTAAAGGAGGAGCGGTAGGATGAGAATTACGGATTTGCTCGATAAAAGAAGCATTGCCTTTGACAAGAATCCGGCGAATAAGCAGGAAACTTTGGATATGGCCGTGGATTTGATGTGTGCAAGTGGTAAGATCAATGACACGGAAGCCTACAGAAAACAGGTTTACTTAAGAGAAGAGGAAAGCACAACAGGAATTGGTGAGGGAATTGCTATTCCACATGGAAAAGGTGATTGCGTAAGCAAGCCGGGACTTGCAGCAATGGTCATTAAAAATGGTGTTGATTTCGATTCTCTGGATGGAGAACCGGTAACACTGTTATTCCTGATCGCAGCACCAAATACAGAGGATAATGTTCATCTGGAAGTACTTAGTAAATTGTCTATGATGCTGATGGATGAGCAGTTTACAGAAGCTCTGAGAAATGCAACATCTGCGGAGGAATTCCTTTCTATTATTGATAAAGCAGATGATGAGAGAGCTGACATTGATGAGCAGCTGGCAGATACAGGAAATGCAGAGAGTGATTTCAAGATTCTTGCAGTAACAGCATGTCCGACAGGTATCGCACACACATATATGGCAGCGGAAGGAATCGAGAAAGCAGCAAAAGCTGCCGACTGTTTCGTGAAAATCGAGACAAGAGGAAGCGGCGGAGCGAAAAATGTGCTGACAGACCAGGAAATTGCTGATGCGGATTGTATTATCGTTGCAGCAGACACACAGGTTCCGATGGACCGTTTTGACGGAAAGAAAGTAATCATCTGTCAGGTATCAGACGGAATCAGCAAGGCAGATGAGCTGGTGGCACAGGCAAAATCAGGAAATGTTCCGGTCTTCCATGGAAATAATCCGGCAGCAGCCTCTTCTTCTACAGGAAAGAAAAGCGGCGGTGTCGGACATCAGATCTACATGCAGCTGATGAACGGCGTTTCCCATATGCTTCCACTCGTTGTTGGTGGTGGTATTCTGATTGCAATCGCATTTTTGATCGACGGAATATGCGTAGATCTGAATGCACTTCCGGCTGATCAGAGAGCAAACTTTGGTATGATCACTCCGGTAGCAGCAGTATTTAAACAGATCGGTGGAACTGCATTTGGATTCATGCTTCCGGTGCTTGCAGGATTTATCGCAATGGCTATCGGTGACCGACCGGCGCTTGCAGTTGGTCTTGTAGGCGGTATGATGGCAGCAAGCGGAAAATCCGGATTCCTCGGAGCTCTTGTAGCCGGATTCCTTGCAGGATATATCATTGTACTTCTTCGTAAAGTATGCGATAAGCTTCCGGATGCACTGGAAAAAATCGCGCCGGTACTTATTTATCCATTGATCGGAGTTCTTCTGATCGGACTTGCTATGATGTTTGTAATCGAGCCAATCATGGGTGGAATCAACACAGGCCTGAATAATGCATTGACAGGCATGGGAGATTCAAGTAAAGTAGTATTAGGACTGGTTCTTGGAGGAATGATGTCCATCGATATGGGTGGTCCGTTCAACAAGGCAGCTTATGTATTCGGTACAGCATCAATCGCAGCTGGTAATTATGATATTATGGCAGCAGTTATGGTTGCAGGAATGGTTCCGCCATGTGCCATCGCCCTTTCCACACTGTTGTTTAAGGATAAGTTTACAAAAGAAGAAAGAGATGCAGGTCCGACAAACTTTATCATGGGTCTTGCATTTATCACAGAAGGAGCAATTCCATTTGCAGCATCTGATCCGCTGCATGTACTACCATCTTGTATCATCGGTTCAGCAATTGCCGGTGGAATGTCAATGTTGTTTGGATGTACACTGATGGCACCACATGGTGGAATCTTCGTATTCCCGGTTGTTGGAAATGCAGTAATGTATCTTGTTTCCCTCGTAGTAGGAACAGTCATCTCCGCAGTACTGCTTGGACTCCTTAAGAAGAAAGTAGCATGAAGCAATCACCATTTGGATGAAATGCCGAATAAAATAATCTGTCAAAACCAATAAAAAGAATATAAGAATCAGGACCTGAAGTCGTGGATCTAGAAGCGGATGCTTGAGATTCATGGCTTCAGGTTCTTTTTTAAAAGGAGAGACTAAGATGCTTACAGAACAAAGATATCAGATTATATTGGATCTACTGAAAGAGAAGAAAAGTGTCACAGCGACAGAATTGAAAGAAATCTTAGATACATCAGAGTCTACGGTAAGAAGAGATATTACTGCACTTCATAAAGCCGGAAAGCTCATCAAGGTATTTGGCGGTGCAGTTGCGTTAGAAGATGGAGACACTGTCTCGGCTTACGAACCGACAGTTGAGCAAAAGAGCGAACTCTATGTGGAAGAAAAAAGAAAAATCGCGCAATATGCGGCAGGATTGATCGAGGATGAAGATTTCATATATCTTGATGCCGGAACAACGACAGGTTATATGATTGATGCTCTTGGGCATACCAATGCAGTCTTTGTGACCAATGCTGTTTCACATGCGCAGAGACTGGCAGCGAAGGGAATCAAAGTGTTTCTGATCGGCGGAGAACTCAAGAGTTCTACAGAAGCAGTGATCGGTGCTCAGGCAATGAAGAATCTGCAGGAGTATCATTTTACGAAAGGCTTCTTTGGAGCAAATGGAATCACAAAAGCAGAAGGATTCACAACACCAGATGCGAATGAAGCCCTGGTGAAACAAACGGCGATTGAGAGATGTAAGAATAGATATATTCTTGCAGATCATTCGAAATTCGGATGTATCAGTTCTGTGACATTTTCTGCTTTTGTGAATGCAAAGATTCTGACAGATTGCTGTCCGGCAGATTATCAGGAGATGGATTGTGTGATAGGGGTGGAAGAAAGAAATTTGATTTAACTTTGTTTCTTAGCGTGCTTGCTAGTTGTATAGATAACAAGCACGCTTTTTCAATTGTCCGGATACGGACAGTTTATGTTGTCAACATCCTTCTTGCCTCTTCACGGATGTATTACAGCTACAGACAGTGTTCTCCAGAAAATGTTAGAAGTAGGAACAAAAGCACCAGATTTTGAATTACCGGATCAGAATGGAGAATTACATAAATTAAGCGAATATCTTGGAAAGAAAGTAAAAAAGAAAAACTACGGAAAAGTATCCATGGGTGTGGTCAGAACAACATATTTTATTGACGAACATGGAATAATAGTAAAAGCTAATGATAAAGTAAAAGCAGCGTATGATCCTGGAAAAATGCTGCAGGAATTAAGCAGATGAAAAACAAAAGGAAGGAATGGTTGCATGAATAAGAAAAAATCAAATTCAAAAAAGGCAGTTATGATAGGCTGCGGATTCGTAGGCTCAGCATCTGTATTTGCGCTTATGCAGAGTGGATTATTCACTGAAATTGCCTTGATAGATGCGGATAAGAATAAGGCAGAGGGAGAGGCTATGGATATCAGTCATGGAATACCGTTTGCTAGCCCTATGAGGATATATGTCGGTGACTATGATGATGTGGCAGATGCTACGATTGTTATTATATCAGCAGGCACAGGGCAAAAGCCTGGAGAAACAAGACTTGATCTGGTAAATAAGAATGTGGCAATATTTAAGTCTATTATTCCGGAAATCGCCAAAAGAGATTTTGGAGGAATCCTTCTGGTTGTAGCAAATCCTGTAGATATTCTGACACAGGTTGCAATCAAATTGTCAGGACTTCCGGAGAAGAGAGTTATCGGTTCAGGAACAGTTCTTGACAGTGCAAGACTCAGAAGCAAGCTTGGACAGCATTTATCAGTGGATAGTCGAAGTGTGCATGCATTTATAGTAGGAGAGCATGGAGACAGTGAAGTTGTGGCATGGTCATCTGCTAATGTATCCGGTGTTCCGCTTAGTGACATGTGTGAGATGAGAGGACATTATAACCATAAGGAAAATACGAAGGAAATCGCAGATGCTGTCAAAAACAGTGCCTATGAGATTATTAATAAGAAGCATGCGACATATTATGGAATTGCAATGTCAGTAAAACGTATCTGTGAAGTAATTATGCGTGACGAAAAATCAATACTTCCTGTATCGCACATGATACATGGAGTATATGAGATTGATGATGTTGTATTAAGTATGCCTGTCATTGTTGGTGCAGACGGAATTGAATCTGATATACCGATTAATCTTAGTGGAGAAGAAGCATTGAAGCTAAAAGAATCAGCAGACGCATTAAAGAATATAATTGACACATTAGAGCTGTAAAAAGGACAGAGTATCCACAATGAACGTGGCAGATATGGTATATGAAATGGAGAACGATAGAATCTCATGAAGTTGGTGAAAGTCTATAAAAGAAATATCATTTTTATAAAAATTCTATTGCATAATCAACAATAAATGTTATAATTGTCCTATTGAGTATTGTACGTATAGGAGGATTTTGAGATGAAACAGTTAAATGAAAAAGTGGCTATTGTAACAGGAGCCGGACAGGGAATTGGAAAAGGAATTGCACTTTGTCTTGCAAAGAGAGGAGTAAAGATTGTTGCAACAGGACGACGTCTTGAACCAATCGAGCAGACAATCGCTGAGATTAAAGAACTTGGTGGAGAAGGCTTCGCTATGTCTTGTGACTCAGCAGACAGAGCAAGAGTAGAAGAAGTTGTTAAAGCAGCAGCTGATACATATGGAACAGTAGATGTTATTGTAAACAATGCACAGGCAATCGTTCCATCGGCTTCAGTTGAGGATACTACATATGACAATATGCTTAAAGCCTGGGAAAGTGGTGTGATTGGTTCTCTTAACTATATGCAGGCAGCATTTCCTTATATGAAAGAACAGCACGAAGGAAGAGTGATCAACTTTGCTTCGGCAACAGGTATGTTTGGTATAGCAGGACAGTTAGCGTATGGCTCTAATAAAGAAGCATTACGAGGTATGACTAAGATTGCAGCAAAAGAATGGGGACAGTATGGAATCTGTGTAAATATCGTACTTCCAGGAGCAGAATCACCGGCAGCAAAAGCATGGGCTGAGAAATTCCCGGAGGAATATGCAAAACAGGTGAATTTAAATCCTATGAAACGTTTTGGAGATCCTGAAATTGATATTGCTCCAGTCATTGCATTTCTGGCAGGACCAGATTCATGCTATTATTCAGGTCAGAGCGTAATTGTGGATGGTGCAAATTCAATTATGCCATAACTAAATTACATTAAAGAATATTATAAGAAAGGCTCACAGCGGGTTGAAGGCAATCAGCTGCGAGCTTTTCTTAATTTATGATGATTGATTTCCTGAGATAGTGTATAATGAACGGTAAGAATATTTGGGATAAGGAGAAATTACACCATGTATGAAATAATGACTGCCGATGAAGCAATTTACAGAAGATACCAGAAGATGCAGTCCCCCACACATCTGACAATGATTTCCAGTGCCGGATTTGGTGTCTGGGATGATGAACATAATGCAGAAGGTATATCAGAGAAGGACCCGGAATTAATAGAATCTCAATTGATGATTCGCTGGTTAAGCATGTAGAAGTGGATGGGGAGGAATTCCTTTATTATAAATTGCCAAAGATTAATGTTGCATTGATTAAAGGAACAGCAGCAGACAGAAAGGGAAATATTACTTTTGACGATATGTTTATGTCCGGTGATGCGCTGTCTATTTGCCAGGCAGTAAAAGCGAATCGCGGCAAGGTGATTGTACAGGTAGACCGTCTGGTGGACACCCCGTCACGACCGAGAAATGCAATTATTCCGGGATGTCTGGTAGATGCAATCGTTGTGGCAGAACCGGAAGCAAGAAATGAAGCCTATACAGCACTGACAGGAAGCTTTGAGATTCCATATGAAGAGTGGAATACATGGAGTGAGCGTTTAGATTCTGTCTCAGTGAAACAGTCAAAGAACAGTACGGTGGCAAATATCATCGGAAAACGTGCATCGAAGGAATTACGTGTGGATGATATCGTAAATATTGGAATCGGCATTCCGGAGATGGTTTCTCGTTTTGCAAGAAAGAGTGGAATGCTTGACATGGTGACATTGACGGTTGAGTCAGGAGGAATCGGCGGTTTTGCGAATATCACATCTAAGACGCCGACAGTTGTTTTTTGTTTTAGTTTTACTGCAAAAGGCCTTGAGGTTTCACAGAGTGTATTTCGCCTGACACCGAAGGGACTGAAACTGATAGAGGTTTATCCGGGGATTGATGTACAGAAAGATATTCTGGATCTTCTGCCATTTGAGGTGGAAGTATAGGTGCATTCCATAATGATGATAGCAGCAAACGATTCGCAGTTCATGCGGTATGTATAGATACACAGAAAACAAGTGAGGAATGATCATGGAAAGCAAAGGGAAGCAGATGACAGAGAATGAACAAGAGTTAATTCCGTATTCTAAGCTGGAACGGGAAGAAGATATATTGGAATTACTATGTCAGTGGGAGAATCAGAAAATCCCGTTGGATGTTATGAAGATAAGTGAGTATTTTGGAATGGAGAAGAAAGAGAGTCTGATCTGTTTAAAACGTATGTACGAGTACCGATATATAGAGAAGCCGAGAGCAAACCGGGAAGTTGTGTTGACACCATATGGAAGATCTGTTGGAAATGATTACATATATCGTCACACTTCAATCAGTCAGCATTTACAGTTTATTGGTGTAAATGAAACAATCGCTGAGCAGGATGCGTGCAGAATCGAACATGTTATGTCCGAAGAGTCGGTACGGGCAGTCTGCCAGTTTGCCAACTATGAAAATATGTATTATGAGCGCAGAATTCGTAATTCTGAGTTGACAGACCGTTACCTGCCGGGAGTCTATACATTTGTTATGCAGATGTATAGCATGGAACTGTGCCACCCAAGAAGACTTGCAAAAGAATATAAAAGCTATTCCAGAGACATCTTTCTCGAAATCAATGAGAGCAGAGGTTTTTTTGAATTGAAAAGAACAAAAGCATTTCCTAAAAAACCATTGTGGTATCAGAATACCAGGAATGAATGGGTTCAGGCAGAGCGTGGGGAATACGGAGAACGGATCCCAGCGAGTATGTTTGAATTTGTCATCAAACCAAACGATCGTGTGATGGAAGGAACCATCCTGATTACATTTATGAATGAGAAAGATGGAGAACCAGATAGATGGGGGTGCGAGCAACTGGAAGTAGAGATTTGGTAAGAGGAGTGGAGTATGGACAGAAAAAAGGAATATAAGATTGAAAATCTTACAATGCTGCAGATACAATACCTGATAGAGCTTAATAAGCTTGAAAAAAAGAAAGGTGCAGTCCGGATGATCGCGGCAAAGTGCGGAGTAAATCATTCCCAGGTCAGCCGTTTCTTCAAAAAATGTATCGAAGAAGGAGAACTGACAGAGAGTCTGGATTTCACGGAAAATGGGAAAAGAAAATTAGACTGGCGTTGCAAGATGATGCGGGATGTCCGTGACTATCTGGAACGAAGCGGCATCACAGAAGGAACAGAAGAAGTCCTAAAAGGGATGATTGAAAATATAGATTACATTCAGTTAGAAAAGTTGGTGAAGAGTGACCGTAGAACGAACCCGGAGACAAAGATGCGGAAACGCGAGGATGTCATCACGGATATAAGAGATATTCTGGAATATGGGAATTATGAAGTAGCAGTTACGATCTTACAGCATGATGGTGCAAAAAGGTCGATGGCAGACAGAGGATTTGAACCAGTTGCCTTGATTAAGTATAACAAAAGAGGTGCTTATCTCGAACTTACGATCCGGGAAATAGATGCAGTGTCAAGAGTAAATGGAGAGGATATGTCCGGACATCTGGCTACATTAAAATATCTTCACCAGGGGATATTCAGATATGCGGATATCAAAAACGGAAAGGTAAAGATTCCGTTGGATGCCTGTTATTATCAGAACTTTGATAATGGTGTTCTGAGAGGAAATGTAATGATCACCGTGACCTGCTCGGTAGGAAATGCACATATGCCGGAAAGTACGGCCAGGGTGGTGTTTAAATTATAAAATGATGATGTGAAGGAAATGAATCATTATATGAATGATAAAAGCCTCCTCCGATTGTGCAATCACACAGTCGGAGGAGGCTTGCTTTATAGTTAGTAAAACTATTCTTTACCTGCCAGAACTTCATCAATAATTGGCTGGATTGTCGATACGTCTGTTATTGGGTATCAAAGCATAGATTTCTGAATTGTAATTAGAAAATAGAAGGTGCGTTGCATCTTATAGAATTCATATAGAAATAATGCTAATTAAAGTAAAAACGAAGAAAATAAATGATAAAAAATATTAAAAACTCTGAAATGCCTTGAAAAAACCTAATAATTTATGAGAATAAAACGGTGCATGAGCGCACCAAAAAAGTAAAAAAGATTGACATAAGAAAGCAGAGTGAATTATGCTCAAATAGGATAGATACAACAAACAGTGAGTAGCCATATCTTATTGCCGTACAGGGCGCAACAAAAGAAAAGAGGAGGAAAAAGGGAGAGAACTCCACAGGAGAAAAGAAAGAAGATGAAAAATCCATTAAAAATAGTCTGGATCGTGCTTGGATTTCTTTGTCTGGGACTTGGTACGATAGGAATTGTACTTCCTATCCTGCCAACTGTTCCGTTTTACATGGCAACGCTGTTCTGCTTTGCCAAGAGTTCAAAGAAACTGCATGATTGGTTCATAGGAACGAATTTATATAAGAAACATCTGGACAGCTTCGTCCAGAAAAGAGCCATGACGATGGGAACAAAGTGCAAGATTATCGGAATGGTAACGGTAGTCATGGCAATCGGCTTTATCTGCATGAAGAATGTGCCGGTTGGAAGAATCTGTATCGCAGTGGTGTGGGTATGCCATATCCTGTACTTCTTCTTGAGGGTAAAGACAGTAAAACTGGGAGAAATTTACGAATAACAATATGAATAAAAAGAATAAAGTAGAAAAAAAGCGGCAGAAAGAACAGTATGTCGTGGAAGAGATGATCCGGCTGTACTGCCGGAAGAATCATAAGGAATATGACAAAACGACAGGAAAGATGTGTCCTTCCTGTCAGGAACTTTCGGATTATGCCAGACTCAGAAGCCAGAAATGTCCCTTTATGGAAGAGAAAACATTCTGTGCGAACTGTAAGGTGCATTGCTACAAGCCGGAGATGAGGGAGAAAATCCGGAAGGTTATGCGGTTTTCCGGACCGAGGATGCTTCTGTATCATCCGGCGCTGGCAGTATGGCATTTGATATGCAGTAAAAAAGAATCGAAGAAATAAACAAAAGGATAAGATTTTTATGATTAAAACAAGACTGGTGGGACTTTTATCCCACGCAAAAAAGTACATTGTCTACACCATCCTGTGGCAGTGGGCGGCATTGCTCTCACAGGTGCTGGCGGTATTTACGATTGCCGACCTGTTGGAGCGCGTGGTCTATCGTGCGGTGACAGTACCGGTGATTGAGAGGACAATCCTGATCCTCGTACTGGTGGCAATCATACGATTTGTATGCGAACGGATGGGGGCAAGGTCTTCGTATCTTGCATGTGTAGATGTAAAGGGAATTTTAAGAGAAAAGATTTATGACAAGATGTTGAAACTGGGGGCATCCTACAGTGAGCAGGTATCTTCATCAGAAGTGGTACAGGTTTCGACAGAAGGTGTGGAGCAGTTGGAAACGTATTTTGGAAAATACCTTCCGCAGTTGTTCTACAGCCTGATCGCACCACTGACCTTATTTCTCATTCTTTGCAGAGTGAGTGTAAAGGCAAGTGTGATCCTGTTGATCTGTGTGCCACTGATCCCGATCTCAATCGTTGTGGTACAGAAGATCGCAAAGAAACTTTTGAACAAATATTGGAGTATCTATACCGGACTGGGTGATTCGTTCCTTGAGAATCTGCAGGGACTGACGACGCTGAAGATCTATCAGGCAGATCAGCAGAAAGCAGACGAGATGGATGTGGAATCCCAGAACTTCCGCAGGATCACCATGAAGGTACTGACCATGCAGCTCAATTCCACAAGTGTGATGGACATTGTGGCGTATGGTGGTGCGGCGATTGGTATGGCAGTAGCGGTATCTGAGTTTTTAAAAGGAAATATTTCAGTAAGCGGAACGCTTTGCATCGTCCTGCTTGCCAGCGAGTTTTTCCTGCCGCTTCGTCTGCTCGGTTCCTTTTTCCATATCGCAATGAATGGAATGGCAGCAAGTGACAAGATCTTTAAGATCTTAGATCTGCCGGAACCACAGGTGGGAGAAAAATGTCTGCCGGATGGCACATTGGAGGTGTCTTTGAAGGATGTTCATTTTTCTTACGAAGCGGACCGAGAGATTTTAAAAGGCATCAACTTAAATCTCCCGGCAGGAAGTTTTGTATCACTGGTTGGTGAATCCGGATGTGGTAAGAGTACAATCGCTGGAATGCTTGCAGCAAAGAACCGGGGATACAGCGGAGAAATCACCATCGGTGGTGTACTGCTTAACGAAGTGAATGAAACAAATCTGATGCAGAGGGTTGTTCTGGTTCGCCATAACAGTTATCTGTTCAAAGGTACAGTAGAAGAAAATCTGAAGATGGCAAAACCGGACGCAACGAAAGAAGAGATGGAAGCAGTTCTTCAGAAAGTCAATCTCTTAGGGTTCTTACAGACACAGGATGGCTTACAGACACAGTTGCTGGAAAAAGCAAGCAACCTGTCCGGCGGTCAGTGTCAGAGACTGGTGATTGCAAGAGCTTTATTAAAAGAAGACAGCAAGGTTTACATTTTTGATGAAGCTGCATCTAATATCGATGTGGAAAGTGAAGAACTGATCATGAATGTGATTCATGATCTGGCAAAGACAAAGACGGTGCTTCTGATTTCCCATAGACTGGCAAATGTCGTGAAGTCTGACAAGATTTATTTCTTAAAAGACGGAGAAATCAAAGAAAGCGGAAAGCATGAAGAACTGATGAGCCAGAATGGTGCGTACAGACATCTGTATGAAAGTCAGATGGCATTGGAAAACTATGGAAAAGGGGGAGTGGCATAATGAGTGAAAATACGAATACAACCAAACGTAGAAGTGCCATCCAGATCATGGAAAGTCTGATTGGTCTGGTAAAACCCCTGCTCCATATCATGCTGGCAGCAATCATCCTTGGAACATTGGGTTATTTATGTGCAATCTTCCTGACGATACTGGCAGGACAGGTCATCATACATGGACTTCTGACAGGAGTAGCCGGAATGATTGTTCCGGTAGACAATATGTGGCTGGTATTTACCCCGGTAAAAACGATTATCACAGTCATGATCGTAATTGCAGTGCTTCGTGGAATCCTACATTATATGGAACAGTATTGTAATCATTTTATTGCATTTAAGCTGTTGGCAATTATCCGCCACAAAGTGTTTGCTGCCTTACGAAAGCTCTGTCCGGCGAAGCTGGAAGGACGAGATAAAGGAAACTTGATTTCCATTATTACAACCGATATTGAATTACTGGAAGTGTTCTATGCACATACCATTTCGCCGATTGCGATTGCAACATTGACTTCTATCATTATGGTGATTTTTATTGGAAGATATCACTGGTTGGCAGGTCTGCTTGCACTGGCAGCTTATCTTATTGTCGGTGTAGCTATCCCAATGTGGAATGGAAAACGTGGCAGTCAGAAGGGAATGGAATTTAGAACAAACTTTGGAGAACTGAACAGTTTTGTCCTGGATTCCCTACGTGGACTGGACGAGACCATTCAGTATGGACAGGGCGAAAAGAGAAGAGAGCAGATGAGCAAGCAATCCAAAAATCTTGCAGGAATGCAGGAATCATTAAGCAAAATGGAAGGCTCACAGCGTTCATTTACGAATATGGTTATCCTGCTTGCATCTTTTGGGATGCTGGCATTGACGATCTGGCTGTACGACAAAGGTGCGATGGGATTCGAGGGAATCTTAACCTGTACCATCGCAATGATGGGTTCTTTCGGACCGGTAGTAGCATTATCAAGCCTTTCCAACAACCTGAACCAGACACTGGCAAGTGGTGAGCGTGTCCTTTCTCTTTTGGAAGAGACACCGCTTGTGGAAGAAATTCCGGGTGATGTGGAAACTTCTGCTGATCAGGGTGTGAATTCTGAGGAGAGTGCAGATCGTGCAGATCGTGCATTCGCAGGAGCAGAGGCAGAGAACGTTACATTTGCATACGGCGCGGAGACCATTTTAGATAGCTATTCAATGAAATTACAGCCGGGTAAAATCACAGGGATTCATGGTGCGAGCGGTTCCGGAAAATCTACACTTTTAAAACTGCTGATGCGTTTTTGGGATGTGCAGGGTGGAAGCATGTCGGTAGATGGTACAGATGTCCGAAAGATTCCGACCAGGCATTTAAGAGATATGGAAAGTTATGTCACGCAGGAAACACACCTGTTCCATGATTCCATTGCAAATAATATCGCAATCGCAAAGCCGGGAGCATCCAGAGAAGAGATTATGGAAGCCGCAAAGAAAGCTTCTATCCACGATTTTATTATGACACTTCCGAAAGGATATGATACAGAAGTCGGAGAACTGGGTGATACGCTGTCCGGCGGTGAGAAACAGAGAATCGGAATTGCAAGAGCATTTCTGCATGACTGCCCTCTGATCCTGCTTGATGAGCCTACATCAAACCTTGACTCTTTAAATGAGGGAATTATTTTAAGATCATTAAAAGAATCCGCCAGAAAGAAAACCGTTGTCCTGGTATCCCACAGAGTGTCCACAATGAACGTGGCAGATATGGTCTACGAAATGGAGAACGGCAGAATTTCATAGCTAAAACATTTGAAATAGCATCACTAAAAGCGGCATGCTAACAATAGAAAACAGTGTTGTAACAACATTGATCGCACTGGCATATTGAGAATCATTTCCGTATACTTGACACATCTGGGTTACAGTTGAGGCAGATGGAGTAATGATTGCAAGAAATACAATGAGCATGATTTTATCTCCATCTGCTGAAAAAGCGGCGAGATGGCTTAACTTAATCAGAATCAGTGCAAATACGGGTAATACGATTAACCGGAGAACAGAGATAAAATATACTTTCTTATTTGTAAAAATCTGTTTCAGATCCATACCGGCGAAAAGCATACCTGTTACGATCATGCTTGCTGGTCCAATCATATTACCGACAGAACTTATCGAATCATTTATGATTTCCGGTAAATGGATTTTTGTAAAGAAAAGCAGGATTCCAATAAAAATAGAAATCATATTTATATTGAGGACAATTTTTTTCCAGTCATAAGAAGCCTCTTGGCTGATAATTTTCTTACAGTGAGTCCATATAAAAATGAGTTGCACGCTCATAAATACACATCCATATAATACCCACTCTTTTCCTAAAATAAAAGTTACGATTGGTACAATCAGATTACCAGAATTAGAGTAATAGATAGAGGCAATTTCTACTTCGTTTAAATGAAAAAGTTTCCCTAAAACAGAGACAACAATAAGAAGGACAATCTGTGTGAGAACAGATGCTATAAAAGCCAGTAGCAATCCTCTCACAGTGTCAGAAGTATAATCAACTTGAAAAGCGTTTATAATTACACAAGGGATGACCAGATAAAGGATGATTTTGGACAATACCTTACTGTCGGTATCCTCGACAATACCTGTTTTTACAATTAAGTATCCCATAAAGATCATAAGAAAAAGCTGTGCAATTTGTTTCATGAGAAGTATACTGATGGTCATAAAATTATCTCCGTATTCTTGTAAAGTCTTTCATAATAGAACTGATTTAAACCATAAATAAGTATAGTACTTTTATATGAAAAGTAAAGTGTGTATTTTAAGAAAAGACGGTGAATTCCACCGCCTTTTCTCATTCATATAAGCTTATTAATCAATCCCATCTGTCTCAATAATAAACCGCACTTCCCCAGTCTGTTCTTCTAACTTACCGCCATAATTATCGTATTCAGCGTCCGCTTCTTTGACAGCTTTCATTCTTTTGGAGAGATTCTTCAGATCATCCCCGCCTAGTTTTTCAAGTTCCTGGATTCCTTCTTTATCAAAGAGAGTAAGTCCTTCAGAGAGAGAAGAGATTCCTTCGGCAAGGGTTGTGTATCCTTCTTTTAGTTCTTTCCCGGCTGTGCCCAGTTTAGTAGCTCCTTGAGAGAGCGTTGAGCTGCCTTCAGACAATTGACTGATTCCCTGTTGGAAAGAGGTAAGTCCCTGAGTGAGCTGTAAACTGCCGGCAGATAAAGCTGAAAGTGAGCTCCGCAAAGTTTTTAATGTCTCACTGAGAGAAGAAAGACTCTGTGCTGCCTGAGCAAAGAAACCGGCACCGGAAGACATCTGGTCAAGCGTAGTATGGCAGGAAGTAATCAGTTCCGTCAGGCTGTTTAATGTTCCTTCTGTGGTGGATTTCAGCTGATCGATATCTGTGGAGGAAGAAGAAAGATCAAGGTTCTGATCAATTGCAGATGCAATCGTATCATTTATTTCATTCTTCAATTGTGACATCTTATCGTTGACAGCATTTTTAGATTCTTCTGATAATTCTGAATCTGATGCAGTTTCAGAAACAATCTGATCGATCGCAGACTGGACAGCATCTGTCGCAGCAGTTTTGGACTGTTCTTTTGCGTCCTCTGTGATAGAAGATTTCAGAGTATCCCAGTTGACGGATGCGAAAGAAGATTTTGCCTCTGCAAGAGAGGAGTCAACAGAATCCAGCTGTTGGCCGAGTGATTTAATCTGTTCCTGAAGTGCTGAAAGTGTCTCAGCAGACGGAAGAGAACCAGAATCCGTGCATATCTGGCCAGAGAGAGCAGAATTCAGCTGTTCAAGACCAGTTTGAAGAGAAGAAGCACCTGAAACCAGCTTTCCGGAATTTTCATTAAGTGCAGTTACACCGTCATCTAAAGTGTCTGTTCCCTCGGCAAGTTGTGAGACACCGTCTACATATTGCCCAAGATAACTTTGATAAGTAGAAGCGCCGCCTAGCAGCTGTGCTGCTCCGTCAGCAAGTTTGCCGGATGCATCTCCGAGTTCCTGCAGGCTGTCAGCGGCATCCTCCATATCGTCAAAGGAATCCTCTTCGAGATCTTCAAACAGACCGGAGGAGACCACGGTTGCAGTAAAGTCCATCTCAAAATCTGTTACATCTGCAGTTACTTCCACTGATTCTGGGATAGAGATATCTTCCGTAGGTTCATAATCAGTAAGCTTCAGACTGTCCTTAAGTCCCGGGCAGGCATAACCGACAACGACGCTCTGGTCATTCATTGTAAATATTTTACCATTTGTTACCTGGATATTAGAAGCGGTGTCTTCCGGAAGGATCATGGCGGAGATCACTGCAAATGGAACCGGAGAAGTCATCTCTTCACCATTTACGGTTACATTTTCTTCGGTAGTATTTTCATAATCAAAACGAATTCCAAGCTTTCCATTTTTCCCAGCGAGATCTTCCGGTTGTATAGATTTTCCATCCAATGTGTAACTGATTTTTACATTTACAGGAAGTTCTTCTGTAGAAGTACCTTCATAATGAATGTCCTCCCCTTTGTTTTCCCAGGTGATCGTTCCGTCAGAGGACTGGGTGAAGGACTCATTTCCTTTCGTATTTTTTATGTCTTTCAGAGTTGAGAAGTCTTTGATTTCCTTTGATGTTCCGTTATTTTTCAAGTCTGTCTGGACTTTGATCTCATTTATCGTTCCGCTTGCATCAGCTTTTACATATACCGTTTCTGATTTGTCAGCATCTGAAGCTGTGGCAGCTGTCTTTGTGTCAGTGGAGCATCCTGTCAGACTTGTGGCAGAAACCAGGACAAGACTGGCGCACAGACCGGGAACTAATTTTTGCAACATTTTTCTTTTCACGAGAAATTCTCCTTTCAAATGGGACCTGCACTGTTATGCCTAACTTAGAAGTCCTTAGGCAGCAGATACAGGTACAATCACGATTATTCAATATTTTTTAATGCCTGATCCATAGGTACTTTCTTGATCCGGCGGTATTCGATCAATGCAACAAGCAGGTAAGTTCCGAATCCTAGCAGGAACATTTTTACATACAGGACCGGATCAATGTACAATGGGATCCAACCGGAAATACTGCTGATCATAATTCCACGGAAGAGAGCGTTCATGAGAACTGTTTCTATCGGAAAACTCAGAAGCAGGAAGACTACGACCATAATGGTTGTAGACAGCAGATACAGACTGCTGATCTCCCGGTCAGAGTATCCAAGTATTTTTGTCATAGAGATTGACTGTGCATTCTTTTCGATAATGATCTTTGACAAAAGATAGATCAGAATCATAAAGAGCACGATTGAAAATCCGTCTAACAGATACATCATGCTTCCCATCGAAACATTCAATTGTCGGGAGATTTTAGACAGACTGTCGAGGTCGATCACAGAGCTGATGTATTTTTGGTCAATATCGGTTATCTCGCTGTCAGAGAGATAACCACTGAAGTAATCGGAACCAAGGTCAAACAGTTCATTGAACGTATCCTGTGGAAGAAAAACGGTCAGAGCACCTTCATAATCGTAGATTCCTTCAATAGAAAACGTGTATGTATCATCTTCATAAGCTTCCTTTAAAGTGATTTCATCACCGATATCCAGAAGATATTTATCTGCATAAGCAGAAGAGATGTATGCAGGAGTTGCATCAGAAGCATCCTCTTTCTTTGAAACATCTTTGTCAGATACAGTTTCCTGAAAATCAATCGGAAGATAGCGGCTGTTATCTGCAAGTCCATAGAGCAGGATTTCCTCTTCCTTATATTTCTTATCTGTTGTTTTCAGTGAATAAGCGCTGAATTTCTCCGCATCAGGGTTATCGGTTTCTACCTCGTGCTGAAAATAGAGCATATTTACAAGGCTTTCCAGTTTATGATCTTCGTCCATGGCGTTGATCGGTATCTGCAAAATGTACTGGTAGTTACAAAGCAGATTATCTTTTAGAACAGTCTGATAATGATCGAGTACAGCAGGGAAGAGCAGACCGAACATCAACAGAAGGTTTGCAAATAAGATTCCGAGGAACAGCAGAAGGTAATTGCTGACATTCTGGAAAATCACACGCAGTCGGAAACGACTGAAAAATGGAATTCTTCTGTTCAGTGATAATGCATGCTTTTGTTGCCTTCTCTTTAAGTCTCTGCGGAGGAACTTCAAAGGAGAAAGTGATAGTCTTCTGCGAAGTACTGTGTAATTGACGAGAAGCATTAGCAAGATTGGAATAATCGTAGTAAGCAGAAATGCTTCTGCGTTCCAGACGGTTACATATGTCGGAAGGCTGTAGCTTCCATAATACATACCGGCGCAGACATCTTTCATGATGGTATAGCCGAGAATATTTCCAATGAAAGCACCAATTAGCGTGACAAGGATCGGCATGGCCATATAATGTCGGATCAGTTCATTTCTGGTGTAGCCGCTGGCAAGAAGAGTTCCGATGACATTTGCCTCTTTTGCAATGGTGTTGCTGATCGTAATGCCAAAGACAAACGCCATGATCGCAATTACGATATAAAGAAATACGATCATCATTGCGCGGTCGCTTCCCATATCATCCCGGGTAAATGTGATTGCCTGGTTGAGATAACGCGGAACGAATTCTTCCAGAGAAACATCCTTGTTGATTGCTTTCATCAGATCATCAGATACTTCTTTTTCTTCTTTCTCTGTCGTAGGTTCATCGTTGTATTTCCACGCATAGCAGTATTTTACAAGTGGAGAATCCAAAGATTCAAATGCTTCGGACGTTACAACTCCAATTCCGAATTTGACAGAATCAAACATGGAATCGTTGTTGTTCTGAAAGAGACAGCTGTAATCCGGAAGAGCAATGAATCCGGTTACTTTCCAGCTCTGTGTATCACTTTTCAGTGTGTCTCCGATGGAAATCTTATTGTTGTCAGCATACATACGATCGATGGCGATTTCATTTGCCGCTTTTGGAAATACTCCTTCCATGAGGCAGGCAAGATTCACCTGCTCCCTGTTTGCAAAAATACGCATTGTGCTGCCATTTGTTAAATTCTGTTCCAGATAGAAATTGTCATAGATACGGATACCATTTTCTTCCACAGACTGAATCTGCGCATCATTCATTTTTTCAGAAGTACGGAAATGTCCGTTCTCTGTATTATATTTGTCAATTCCTTCATTATAAGCTTTGATCATGCTGCCATCGGCAACAAGAAATCCGGAGACAAATCCGATGGTTATTACAAGAAGAAGGAAAATGACAAGATACTTACCAAAGTCTTTCCGGAATTCTCTGGGGAGACGTTTGTTCAATGGATTTTTCATTGTCTGTAGCCTCCTTTACCAGTCGAGTTCCTGTGCACTGACCTTATGATCGTTCAGATAATTTTTTCGTATCATACCGTCACGGATCCGGACAACACGGTCTGCCATATCTTTGATCGCATCGTTGTGCGTTACCATTACAACTGTATTACCGTACTTTTGATTGACCGTTTCAATCAGCTTCAGTATCTCTTTCGACGTTTTATAATCAAGCGCGCCGGTTGGCTCATCACAGAGCAGAATATCAGGATTTTTAACAATCGCCCGCCCAATTGCAGTACGTTGCTGCTGACCTCCGGAGAGCTGATTCGGTAGCTTCTTCTGATGTGCAGAAAGACCAAGGGTATCAAGAAGTTCATCTACATCTAACGCGTGATCACTTAAGTAAGCACCGACTTCAATATTTTCGCGCACAGTAAGATTGGGAATCAGATTATACATCTGGAAAACATATCCAAGATGTTTTCTTCGGTATTGACTAAGACGTTTTGCAGTCATTTTTTCCATCAGCTCGTCTTCAATTATGATCTGACCACTGTCCGCACGGTCAATGCCACCGATGATATTCAATAAAGTTGATTTTCCCGAGCCGGAAGGCCCAAGAAGAACACAGAATTCTCCTTTTTCAATCGATAGATCAATGCCTTTTAAGACTTCCACACGGCTGTCACCCTGCCCAAAAGATTTTTTGATGTTTGTTAAGGATAAAAACATAGTTCGCCCCCTGTTCCGTGTGAGAATTGAGTTTATCTTAGTTAGGAATACCCTGGCTTTCAACAAGATAGATAAAACTCACACATATTAGAAAAGAATAGTTAATGTTAGTTACACCTAACAAAATTATATCACAGAGATGTAAGAAAGGCATTATAAAAAATATACAAAATTGTGTCTATTTGATATAATGGTTACTGTTCACACGATGTGCGACCAGCAACGCATCTCGCCATTTTAAATCGCCTTTGGCGATGGGGCGAGATGCATTCAAGCCAAAACATGCATCCTCCGTGTCAATCAGCGGAGTGATTGACACGGGAATGAACAGTAACATATAATGACTTTATATGAAACAATCCGCAGGTATTGTAGTTGGAGATAAAAGCAAAAAAACAAAATGGTGTCCGACACCAGGGGGAGAACGCATGGAAAAAGCAAAAGTAATAGAATTAAAAGAGACAATTCTTGAAGACAACAATGCAGATGCACAGGTACTGCGCCAGGAATTAAAGGCACAGAAGACATGTCTGATGAATCTGATGTCCAGTCCGGGAAGTGGAAAGACGAGTACACTTCTGGCATTGAAACCTCATTTTGAAGGAAAAATCAAATGGGGCGTGATGGAAGCAGATATTGATTCCGACGTGGATGCGAATACATTGATCGAAGCGGGAGTTCCATCGATTCAGCTGCATACCGGTGGGATGTGTCATCTGGATGCAGATATGACACGACAGGGAATCAGAGCGTTTGAAAGAGATGATCTGGACTTTGTTGTACTTGAGAATATAGGGAATCTTGTTTGTCCGGCCGAGTTTGATACCGGAGCAAATCTAAATCTGACGATCCTTTCTGTTCCGGAAGGAGATGACAAACCGGCGAAATATCCGCTGATGTATGAAGTGTCTGACGTGTTAGTGATAAACAAAATCGATGCATTACCTGTTTTTGATTTCCGAAAAGACTATGTTGAAGCATGCGCAAGAAGATTGAATCCACAGATTAAGATTTTTTACATCTCTGCAAAGACAGGAGAGGGTGTGAAGGAACTGGCTGATTATCTGTTGGAAAAGATACAGGAAGTGAATGCATAAGATGTTGAAGAAAGGGAATAAAAACATGGGAAATGTCAGAGTGATTGAGATTAAAGAAAGCGTGTTTGCAGATAATGATGCTACTTCAAAGGCAATCCGTGAGAAAATGAGTGCGCAGGGAACACTATTTTTAAATGTTATGTCCGGACCGGGGAGTGGAAAAACTACACTGCTAAGCGCACTGATCAACAGAATGAAAGATCAGCTGAGAATCGGTGAGATGGATGTAGATATTGAGACAAGTCTGGATGCACAGAAAGTAGCAGATCTGACAGGGGTAGAATCCATTCAGATCCATAATTGCGGGTTGTGTCATATTGATGCAGATATGGTATCCCGTGCATTGCTTGAATATGATACAGAGAACCTTGATCTGTTAATCCTTGAAAATATCGGGAATCTCGTCTGTCCGGCAGAATTTGATACTGGGGCGCATAAGAATGTGATGCTTCTTAGTGTGCCGGAAGGAGATGACAAACCACTGAAATATCCGTTGATGTTTCAGGTAAGTGATCTGGTATTGATCAATAAAATAGATACTCTGGAGTATTTTGATTTTGACTTCGAAGTTGCGAAACAACGGATTCTGAAATTAAATCCAAATGCAGTTGTTCTTCCAGTCAGCGCGAAGACGGGAGAAGGAATTGAGAGAGTGATGGACTGGATTATGGAAGAAAGAGAAAAGTTATAATTATTTCAGATATAAAAAGGGCTTCCCATGATTGAAGGGAGGTCCTTTTTGAAAAACGGATTGATTATTATATCTTATACATGCGTGCAGTCAGGTTCAGGTTGAAGTCGTTTTGCCACAAAAGAAAGCATGCTTTCGAGTACCTGACATTTATTGTTACAGACAGGGCAGAGGATGGAAGATACATTTTCTTCTGATTGGGTCGGGACGGTTTCTTGTGATAAGAAAATAAAATCGTATAAATATTCAAAAAATTCTTTATTCGTTGGTTTTCTGTCCATATAGGTTCTGTTGAAAATCATTTCAAGAATAGTTTTATTTTCCGCAGTCCAGATTGCATTGACCGTATTGCGGATGTTTTTTTCTACACAAGACCAGCTTGTCTCATAATGGGCAGCAATATCGATGTACAAAGCTTTGGTAATATTGGATACACGAGTCTGATCCTCGTTTATCAAGAGTAATCCATACACAATGTAATCATAACCAAGACTAGTTCTGGCAGCAATAAGTTTATCAAGTGTAGATTTGATTTCAATTACGAGTGTATTGTGGTTCATGAGAGTCCCCCTTAAAAAGTAATGTAGATAAGAAGGAAGAGCCTGTTTTTGATATCATATCTATTATATACGTATTTATTAAATTTGTAACGACAAAATTTGTGAGTGACTTAACAAATTTTTAAGGAGAATTATCACTTGATTTTTCAAGAAGAAATGCTATAATTAAAAAGATGTCTGTTAAGGCAGAAAATATCATATGGAGTTGTATCGAAGTGGTCATAACGGGGCGCACTCGAAATGCGTTAGCCCTCCGGGGCACGTGGGTTCGAATCCCACCAACTCCGTTTGTGTATTTACCATGTAGGTATCATTATAACGATAAGTAAAAGTAAGAAAAAAGCACTAACAGAAGAGATATCACTCTTCTGAAGGTGCTTTTTCGTTTTAAGAATGAGAAACAATATGTTTTTTAATTGCGTTGAAACTTTCCTCGCTGATTACATGCTCCATACGACAAGCATCATCAGCGGCAATCTGTGGGTCAACACCGAGTCTCTCAAGCCAGGAAGAGAGAAGCGTGTGACGCTCATATATCATGTCAGCAATTGCCTGTCCAGATTCTGTCAATGTAATATAGCCCTCACGAGATACAATAATATGTTCGCTTTCTCTGAGTTTTTTCATTGCTACACTGACACTTGATTTCTTAAAGTTAAGCTCTGTTGCAATGTCGACGGCACGTACGACAGGAAGCTTCTTGCTTAACATGAGGATTGTCTCCAGATAATTTTCAGATGATTCATTTACATGCATAGGTAATGGCCTCCTCTATATAAATTAGAATTTATTCGTATCACTATTCACAGTGAATTTTCATGTCTTTTCTTAGTATATCATAATTTATTCCTGACAGCAAACAATTTGCCAGACAAATTCAACATTGGCGTTGAACAGAAAAAATTAGAAAAACTGCAAATTAGTCATTGACAACTAATGAGAATTAGCATATACTAACTTACGAACAGAAGAGAAAATGAAAAAAATTATCAATCTCAACTGTTTTTAATAATCTATATCAAATGAGAATGGATTCTAATATCATTTAAGAAAGAAGCGTGAGATTATGCCACTTACAATGGCCAACATTGGCGAAGCCAATACAATTAAGAGAGTAAGCGGAAATGATGAGACGAAGCGTTTTCTTGCAAATCTTGGATTTGTGCCCGGAGCAGAAGTGATCGTGCTATCTGCAATTGGCGGTAACGTTATTGTTAATATTAAAGATTCGAGAGTAGCAGTAAATGCTGATATGGCGCGCCATATTATAATCTGATTGAGACGCCGAAAAAGTGATAAGTAAAGTAAAGAAAGGAAGGAGTATGTGTTATGACTTTGGGTGATGCAAAAGTAGGAACTACTGTTGTAGTTACAAAAATCGATGGAGACAGTGCTTACAAACGCCGTATTATGGATATGGGGATCACAAAAGGAAGTGAACTTTTTATCAGAAAAGTTGCACCACTTGGTGATCCGGTTGAAATTACAGTCCGTGGATACGAACTTACTGTCAGAAAAGCGGATGCACAGTGTGTAGAAGTTAAATAAAACCTTACATGCAGAATAGCCTGATTGATATAACTTAAGGAGGTAAAGAGAGTAATGGCAATCACAATTGCACTTGCAGGAAACCCGAACTGTGGTAAGACAACACTGTTTAATGCTCTTACAGGAGCAAACCAGTATGTTGGTAACTGGCCGGGCGTAACGGTAGAAAAAAAAGAAGGTAAGATCAAGAACAAGAAGTATAAAAAGGAAGATGTTACAGTAACTGACCTTCCGGGAATCTATTCCCTTTCTCCATATACACTTGAGGAGGTTGTCAGCCGTGATTATGTTCTGAATGAGAATCCGGATGTAATCGTTGACCTTGTTGATGCAACAAACATTGAACGTAACCTGTATCTTACAACACAGCTTGTTGAGACAGGGGTACCGGTTGTAATCGCATTGAACATGTGCGATCTTCTCGCTAAGAGAGGTATTAAGATTGATGTCAAACGTCTTTCCATGCTGATCGGATGCCCAATTGTTGAGATTTCAGCATTGAAGCAGAAAGGTCTGGATGAACTGATCGATGAAGCAATCAAAGTTGCAAAGCAGAAGGAAGTAAAACTTCCTAGTGAGATCTTTGCAAAAGATATAGAAGCTGCTGTAGAAAGCGTAAAGGAAATCCTTCCTGATACAATCACAGAAGATAAAAAAAGATGGTACGCTGTAAAGTTCCTTGAAAATGACAGCAAAGTTGTAGATCAGATAAAGCTCTCAGGTGCAGCAAAAGCAGTTGTTGAAGATGAAAGAACAAAACTGGAAAAGAAACATGATGACGATATGGAAAGTATTGTAACTGACGGACGTTATCAGTTTATCCAGAAGATTGTCGGAACTACTGTTAAAAAAGCAAAAGAAAAACTGACAACATCGGATAAGATTGACCGTATCGTTACAAACCGAATCCTTGGTATTCCGATTTTTATCGCAGTTATGTGGCTTGTATATTACATATCTGTCACAACAGTAGGTACATTTGTAACAGACTGGACAAATGATACATTCGTTGGAGCAATCCAGAATGCAGTCGGAGGATTCCTTACGAATGTCGGAGCAAGTGACCTGATTAACGGACTTGTAGTGGATGGTATCATCGGCGGACTTGGAGCAGTACTTGGATTCGTTCCACAGATGGCGATTCTGTTCCTCTTCCTGTCTATTCTTGAAGACTGTGGATACATGGTACGTATCGCATTCGTTATGGACCGTGTGTTCAGACATTTCGGACTTTCAGGCAAGAGCTTTATTCCGCTTCTGATTTCTTCAGGATGTGGAATTCCTGGAATCATGGCTTCCAAGACAATTGAGCAGGACAACGACAGACGTCTTACAATCATGACAGCAACATTTATTCCATGTGGAGCAAAACTTCCGGTTATTGCTATGATGGGTGGAGTTATTGCCGGTGAAGTAGCAGGATATCAGGAGAGCTCCTTCATTGCACCATTGATGTACTTTGTAGGAATCGTTGCAGTACTTGTTTCTGCAATCATCCTGAAGAAGACAAAACCTTTCTCAGGAAAACCGGCTCCGTTCGTAATGGAGCTTCCACAGTACCATATTCCACAGGCTAAGACAGTTCTCCTTCATGTTTGGGAGAGACTGAAAGGATTCATCATCAAAGCCGGAACAATCCTGTTCCTTGCATGCGTAGTAATGTGGTTCCTTGGAGGATTCGGATTTACAGCAGACGGATTCGGACTTGTAGAAGACAGCGCAGACAGCTTGATGGCAGCAATCGGCGGAGTGATTGCTCCACTGTTCGCACCACTTGGATTTGGTGAGTGGCAGCCTGTAGCAGCATCTATCTCAGGATTTACAGCGAAAGAAGCAATCGTTTCTACAATGGGAGTTCTTGCAAATGTGTCCGGAGATACAGAAGACGCAGTGACAGTAGCGCAGGGAGTTGCTTCCTGGTTCCCGTCAACAATTGCAGCATTCACATTCCTTCTGTTCAACCTGCTTGACTCACCTTGTCTTGCAGCAATCGCGACAATGGCACAGCAGATGCAGTCCAGAAAATGGTTCTGGTTTGCAATCCTGTTCCAGAATGTATTTGCTTATGTTGTTTGCCTGATCGTATACCAGGTGGGATCTTTTGTAACAGGCGGAGCATTTGGTGTAGGTACAGCAGTAGGATTTATCTTACTGATCTTCCTTCTGTTCATGCTCTTCAGACCAGATCCGTATAAAGATCAGAAAGTATATTCTAAACGTTCCGTGCAGGCAGCGTAATATGAAAAAAGCAAGAATGCGGAAGTGTTCTTGAATAAAATGGAGCTGGGTGCAGGAAATGTATCCGGCTCTCTGTTATAATTAGAGAAAAAGCGAGGTGTTGAAGACAATGATAGCAAATATTGTAATAATAATTTTGATAATCGGATATTGTATTTTTCTCATTTATAAAGCATATAAAAATCATAAAGAAGGAAAACATGTCGGATGCGCCGGATGCAGTGGCAATTGTGGCAGCTGCGGTGGATGCAGCACGGCAGCAGGAAAATCTCAATATACAAAGAAAAAGTAAAAGGTGATTAGAATGGGAAATTCAACAGGTTCTATGTTTTACGCATTCGGTGCATTCCTTTTGATTTACCTTGTTGGTGTATCCATCTATCAGATTTATCTGTGGATCAAGAAATGGCGAGAAAACAGAGAAGAGAAAGAAGACTAAAAGAGGGATCGCAAAATGGCAGATATTATCATTATATTAATTGTAATCATCTTGCTTGGGTTGGCTCTGAAAGGATCGATCAAACATTTCAAAGGAGAAGGTCCTTGTTGCGGAGGCGGTTCAGGAAGCAACAAGAAAGCAAAAACAAAGTTTTTAGACGGTCCGGTGATTGGCAGAAAAACGTTGAAGATTTCAGGAATGCACTGCGAGCATTGTGCGAATACCGTAACAAATGCATTGAATGGATTGGACGGTATTACTGCAAAAGTGAATTTAAAGGACAATAGTGCAGAAGTTTCCTACGACAGAGAAATTGATCTGACAGATTTGAAAAATGCAGTAAAAAAAGCAGGGTATGAGGTCACTTCTATCTCATAAGAGTAAAACTCTGTGAGAGATGGCAAAGCAACTGATACAGCGAAAACCAGGAAGCAGGAGGTGTACCGTGAGTAAGAAAGAGCAGATTATTGAAAAATTAAAAGAAAACGGATGCCGGATCACAAAACAGCGTAAGATGTTGATTGATATTATTTTGGAAAATGAATGCTCAAGCTGTAAAGAAATCTTTTATAAGGCATCCCAGGCAGATGAAAAGATCGGTGTGGCAACTGTTTACAGAATGATCAATGCATTAGAAGAAATCGGAGCAATCAACAGAAAAAATATGTATAAAGTTGATTGTGCGCAGGATTGTCCGGAAGATGGGGGATGTATCATCATGCTGGATGATGATACGATCTTTAAACTTACGGAAACAGGGTGGAACAAGGTGATCCGCGAAGGACTGAAACATTGCGGTTATGTAAAAGACCAAAAAGTAACATCAATTAAATTACCGGATAATAAACGATAAAATTTATCGACAAATGCAGTTAGAATTGACTATCTGCATAGTGAGTTGATATGATATATAAAAATTTTAGGAGGTTTTATATAATGTGGGATATATTTAAATTGAAAAAAGCAGGAATCTTTGCAGGAGGTGTTCTTTTCGGAACAGCGGGAGTGAAAATTCTTGCAAGTGATGATGCAAAGAAAGTTTACACAAACTGTACAGCAGCAGTTTTAAGAGCAAAAGACTGTGTGATGAAGACAGCAACAACTGTTCAGGAGAACGCAGAGGATATTCTTGCAGAGGCTCAGCAGATCAATGAGTCACGCGCAGCAAAAGAGGCTGAGGCTGTCTACGAAGCAGAAGAAGCAGAAGAGACAGAAACTCAGGAAGAGAATACAGGTGCGCAGGATTTCAAAGAGGAAGAAGTTTAAATCTCAATGAAATTCATTGTAAAGCATGAGATTAATGGCCGCCTTCGTATCCATGTTGTCCAGAAAAGGATGACATATACGGAGGCGGATACTCTATCCTGGTTTCTCTCCAATCAGAAGAATGTAACAGATGTAAAAGTATATGAACGCACCGCAGATGCTGTGATCTGTTATGTTGGAGATAAGGAAGAGGTCTTGAATTTATTGAAGCAGTTTTCTTATGAAAATGCAATTCTTCCGGAACATGTTGCCGCAGGTTCTGGAAGAGAGCTGAATGCTGTTTATCAGGAAAAGCTGGTCATGAAGACAGTTCTTCATTATGGAAGTAAGTTATTCCTTCCAATGCCGGTCCGTGCAGTGATTACATCTGTAAAATCAGTGAAATATATCTGGCACGGAATCCGTTGCCTGATGCATGGTAAGATAGAGGTTCCTGTCCTGGATGCTACAGCAATCAGCGTTTCCGTATTCCGTAGAGATTATGCGACAGCCGGATCGGTCATGTTCTTGCTTGGAATTGGCGAGATCATTGAAGAGTGGACACATAAAAAATCTGTGGGAGATCTTGCGCGCAGTATGTCACTGAATGTCAACAAAGTTTGGCTGAAGAGAGACGAACAGGAGATTCTTGTGAGATCATCCGATATTGAGCCGGGAGACCATGTTGTGATCCGTATGGGAAATGTGATCCCGTTTGATGGGGAAGTAGTTACTGGTGAAGGAATGGTCAATCAGGCATCTCTTACAGGTGAGTCACTTCCTGTAAGAAGAAGTGTAGGACAGTCTGTTTTCGCCGGAACAGTTCTCGAAGAAGGCGAGATTGAAGTTCTTGTTAAAGCGGTATCAGGCTCTACGAGATTTGAGAAGATTGTGACAATGATCGAGGATTCTGAAAAACTGAAGTCTTCTGTAGAAGGTAAGGCAGAACATCTTGCAGATAGACTTGTTCCATATACATTACTGGGGACAGGTGCAGTCTGGCTTCTGACAAGAAATATTACGAAGACACTGTCTGTTCTGATGGTAGATTTCTCCTGTGCATTGAAGCTTGCGATGCCGATCACTGTACTTTCGGCAATCCGTGAGGCAGGCGAGAACAATATCACAGTAAAGGGTGGTAAGTTCTTAGAGGCCGTGGCCGATGCAGATACAATCGTTTTCGATAAGACAGGAACATTGACAAAGGCAACGCCGACAGTGAAAGAGATTGTTGCTTTCAGTGAATACTCAGAAAATGATCTGCTTCGTATTGCAGCATGTCTGGAAGAACATTTTCCTCATTCTATGGCAAAGGCCGTTGTAGATGCAGCGAAAGAAAGACATTTGTTTCATGAAGAAATGCACTCAAAGGTAGAATATGTTGTGGCACATGGAATCTCTTCCTCTATTGATGATAAAAAGGTTCTGATCGGAAGCAGTCATTTCATTTTCGAAGATGAAGGATGTACGATTCCATCCGAATATCAGGATAGATACGATTCGTTAAAACCAGAATACTCTCATCTGTATCTGGCAATCGAGAAACAACTTGTTGCAGTTATCTGCATTGAAGACCCACTTCGTGAAGAGGCAACAGAAATGGTTCGTGATCTGAAGAAAGCCGGTATCCGTAAAGTTGTTATGATGACAGGTGACAGTGAACGTACAGCGGCGGCAATTGCGAAACGCGTTGGTGTTGATGAATATTATGCTGAGGTTCTTCCGGAAGATAAAGCGAATTTCGTTGAGAAAGAAAAAGCAGAAGGAAGAAAAGTAATTATGATCGGTGATGGGATCAATGATTCACCTGCTCTTTCAGCAGCGGATGCGGGGATTGCGATCAGTGACGGCGCAGAGATTGCAAGAGAGATTGCAGATATCACGATTGCGGCAGATGACCTGCGTGAAGTTGTGACACTGAAACTTCTGGCAAATGCCATGATGAAGCGGATACATAAGAATTACAGAAATATCGTCGGAATCAATTCAGGACTGATTCTGCTTGGCGTGACAGGAATTGTCCAGCCGACAGTATCTGCACTTTTGCACAATGCGTCTACATTGATGATAAGCCTTGGAAGTATGAAGAATCTGCTGGATGAAAATAATAGAACAGAACTTGAGTAGTTACTGTGAACAGCAATCTTGAGTGAAACAACATAAAATAAAAAAGGCAAGAAAAAGAACTGCCGGGATTAACTTTTGTAGAGGTTTGTCCCGGTAGTTCTTTTTTATATGTTAGGAAAGTTCTTTCCTAACATATAAAAAACGCTCCGCTCAGGATGCGCACTGCGGCGTACAAGGTAGGTGTCGCAAGCGACCACCGCAGGCGCAAGAATGTGCCAAGGCACATTCTTTATTCTAATGAGAAACATTATCAGTAAATGATATTGATATTACGTTTTCGTTATAGTATAGTAAATACATGGGTTAGACACAACTAACAAACGAGGAAGATATGTGGAAATGAATTCATAAAACATACAGGAAAAAAATAGGTAAAGTAATAGATAATCAGATTCAGATTTCAGGAGGTAATTCAGTATGAGTGTAGTAATCATTGGAGGACATGACAGAATGGTATGTCAGTATAAGAAAGTCTGTAAACAGTTTAATTGTAAGGCGAAGATCTTCACCCAGATGTCAGCAAGCTTAAGCAAACAGATTGGAAGTCCTGATCTGATCGTTCTTTTCACAAACACAGTATCCCATAAAATGGTTCGCTGTGCGGTAGAAGAAGCCGGCAGATGCAATGCGGATGTGATTCGTTGTCACACCAGCAGTAAGAATGCGCTGGAAGAAATTTTGGAGAATGCTTGTGCATAATAAATATGCTGAATTATTGAAACTATGAAAATAGAAAAGTCCCTTCAGAAGAAATAAACTTCTGAAAGGGACTTTTTCTGTATCATGCTGCCAATTACGCAGATTATCAATCTGAACAGGATCACAGCACCAATTTTTATAACTGGATATTTTTAAAGAGATCTCCAAGGTTTGTTCCGATATCTTCCGCTTTCGGGATCACAACCTTTTCAGCTTTCTCTTCAGCCTTCTCTTTGTCTTCTTCGAGAGCTTTCATGCTCAGGCTGATCTTGCCATCTTTGATACCGATGACTTTCACTTCAACTTCATCACCAACTGTGAGAACATCAGAAGGCATTTTTACACGTTTCTGGGAGATCTGTGAAACGTGAACCAGACCGGAAAGTCCGTTCTCCAACTTTACAAATGCTCCATAGTTCTGAAGTGTCTCTACAGTTCCTTTCAGAACAGTTCCAACCTCCATACTTGCAATTTGTGCATCACGTGCTGCTTTTTCCTTTTCCTTCAGAAGCTCACGTGCAGAAAGGACAAGACGATTATTCGCCTGGTCAACATCAATCACCTGTACTTCGATATCCTTGAGAAGATAATCTTCCAAATTCTCGATATAGGAAAGGGACAGCTTAGAAGCCGGAACGAATCCGCGAAGTCCTTCTACCATTACAATTACGCCACCGTTGACAACACCTTCAATTTTAACAGGAAGAACAGTTTTCTTATCCATATAATCCTGGACTCTGTTCCATGGATTCGCATCATCGAAATGATCTTCATAGTCTGCCATTGTTTCTGTTACTTCATTTGTCTGTAATTCTTTCATTTCTTCGCTCATTAAAAGCACCTCATTTTCTTTTTCTCGTTAATCAAAAGTATAACATATGTATGAGAAAAAATACAACAAAAGAGCCAAAATCCGTGAAGAAAATGAAAAATGCGGTTGGATTAATAGAAAAAAAATGTTACTCTACTTATTGAATAGTAAATTGTCAGGTTTAATACTTAATGAAGAAGCTGTTCATGTAAGATGACAGAATACAGAGATAAATTGATGTGAGTGTAAAAGTAAATAAGAGATAAATTTGAGAAGGAGAGATAGAAAAATGGCTGAGAATAAAAAGGTGTATGTTGTAGGTCATAAGAATCCGGATACAGATTCTATCTGTACAGCAATTGCTTATGCAAATCTTAAGACAAAGATCACCGGAGAAACGTATGAGCCTCGTCGTGCAGGGCAGCTTAACGAAGAGACACAATATGTACTGGAACACTTTGGCGTAAAAGTTCCGACATTGCTTTCTGATCTTAGAGAACAGATAAAGAATGTGGAACTGAAAGAAAGTCAGGAAATTCAGGGAAGCCTCTCAATCCGTACAGCATGGGAAAAGATGTCAGAGATGAATACTCATACGATTCCGATCACACGTAACGGTGTGCTGGAAGGTGTGATCACAAAAGGTGATATTGCGAAATCCTATATGGAAGTCTATGATAACACAATGCTAGCGAAGGCAAGAACACAGTACCGTAATATTGCAGCGGCAGTAGAAGGTGAAATTGTAACAGGAAATGAACATGGTTATTTTTATAAAGGAAAAGTAACTGTTGCAGCATCAAGCAAAGAGTTGATGACAAGCTTTATCGAGAAAGATGATCTTGTTATCATTGGGGATCGAATTGATGCACAGCAGTGTGCAGTTGATCTGGATGCAAGCTGTATGGTAGTCTGCCAGAATGATCCGATCTCAGAAGATATTCTTCATCAGGCAGAGGAGAAAGAAATTGTTGTTATCTGGACACAGCATGATACATTTACAGCAGCACAGCATATCAGCCAAAGTATTCCGGTAAGATCTTTCATGACGAAGGATCACCTCGTAACATTCCGTAAGAATGATTATGTAGATGATGTGAAAGAAGTTATGGCACGTAAGCGTTTCCGTGATTTCCCGGTCGTAGATGAAGATGGAAAATTCTTAGGTCTTGTTTCTAGACGAAGACTTCTTAATGTCAGCAAGAAACGGGTTATCCTTGTCGATCATAATGAGAAGAATCAGGCAGTCGACGGAGTGGAAGAGGCAGATGTCCAGGAGATTATTGATCACCACAGATTGAGCAGTATCGAGACGATCGGACCTGTATTTTTCAGAAATCAGCCGGTTGGATGTACAGCAACAATTGTATCTCAGATGTATGAGGAAAATGGTGTCGAAATAGATCCGGTGAATGCAGGACTTCTATGTTCCGCAATTATTTCCGATACATTGATGTTCCGTTCCCCAACTTGTACACCACTTGATGAAAGCACAGCGAAAAAGCTTGCAGAGATTGCCGGGATCAATATAGAGAAACTTGCGCAGGCGATGTTCAAGGCAGGAAGCAACCTCAAAGGAAAGACAGCCGAGGAGATTCTCTTCCTTGATTTCAAACAGTTTACAGTGAATGATACAGTATTTGGTGTTGGTCAGGTGAATTCAATGAGCGAAGAAGAGCTTGAAGAGATTAAGGCAACAGTACTTCCGGAGATGGAAAAGACAAGACAGAACCACAGTCTGGATATGATTTTCTTTATGCTGACAAATATTATTGCAGAATCCTCTGAACTGATCTGCAGTGGTAATGAAGCAAGAGAAAAGATCATCGGAGCTTATGATCTGGAAGATAATGCACAGAAACTGATGCTCAAAGGTGTCGTATCACGTAAGAAACAGCTCGTTCCGGCACTTGTATCAGCACTGCAGCAGTAAGAAAGCCCAAGACATTTTTAAATAGAAAGTCAGAACCGTCTCCGTAACAGGGGACGGTTTTCAGGAGGAAAGAGAAATGGCGAAACAGGTATGGAAAGCCGGTAATATGGTCTACCCACTTCCGGCAGTTATGGTAAGTACGGCAGATAAAGAAGGAAATACGAACATTTTTACCGTTGCATGGACAGGGACTGTATGCACAAACCCGGCGATGGTATACATTTCCGTAAGACCGGAAAGATATTCGTATCATATGATTGAAGAGAGTGGAGAGTTTGTGATCAATCTGACAACCGAACAGCTCGCCCATGCGACAGATTACTGCGGTGTGCGCTCCGGCCGGGATGTGGATAAATGGAAAGAGTGTCATCTGACTGCGAAAAAGGCAGAGAAGCTTACTTACGCACCGGTCATTGAAGAAGCACCGGTCAATATTGAATGTGTTGTAACAAAAGTTGAGAAACTCGGAAGCCATCACATGTTTCTTGCAGAAGTGAAGGCAGTTCAGGTGGATGAGTCCTATATGAATGAAAATGGTAAATTTGAACTCAATAAGACAGGTCTTCTGGCATATTCCCATGGAGAATATCTTGGACTTGGCAAAAAGATCGGAACGTTTGGGTACAGCGTGAGAAAAAAGAAGACCGTTGACAAACGAACTGCTAAGAAGATCACAACAAAAAATGAATCAAGGAGCAAGAAATCTCCAGAGAAAAGAAATGTAAATAAAAATACAACATTCAGAAAGAAAGGAAAAGCTAAGAAATGATTTCATTTGAAAATGACTATTCAGAAGGCGCACATGAGGAAATCCTGCGCAGACTGGCAGAAGTAAATAAAGAAGGAATTACAGGATACGGAAATGATTCATATTGTGAATCCGCAAAGGAAAAGATCCGTCAGGCATGTAAATGCCCGGAGGCAGACATTTACTTCCTTGTGGGAGGAACACAGACAAATCAGACAGTAATTGATTCCGTGCTTCAGAGCTATGAAGGTGTTATCGCGGCTGAGACAGGTCATGTTGCATCACACGAGGCAGGTGCGATTGAAGCTTCCGGCCATAAAGTACTTACACTTCCACAGCAGGAAGGGAAGATCCAGCCAAAAGACGTGGCTGATTGTTTGAATCAGTTTTATAGTGATGGGAATCATGAACATATGGTTTTCCCGGGGATGGTTTACATTTCTCACCCAACAGAGTATGGCACACTGTATACACGTGGCGAACTCGCAGAGCTTTCTGATATCTGTCAGCAGTACCATATTCCACTGTATCTTGATGGAGCACGTCTTGGATACGGTCTTGCAGTAGAAGATACAGATGTGACAATGGAAGATATTGCAGAATACTGTGACATTTTCTATATTGGTGGAACAAAGGTAGGTGCCTTCTGCGGAGAGGCAGTTGTATTTACAAAAGAAAATGCACCGAGACATTTTGTGACACTGATCAAACAGCACGGAGCACTGCTTGCCAAAGGCTGGTTCCTTGGTGTTCAGTTTGATACGTTATTTACAGATGATCTGTATATGAAAATCAGTAAGAATGCAATCACAACAGCTGCGAGACTAAAAGAAATCCTGAAAGAAAAAGGATATGACTTCTATATTGATTCTCCGACGAACCAGATCTTTGTTGAGATGGAAGATGAGAAGCTGAAAGAACTTGAGAAGAATGTCAGGGTCAGCTTCTGGGAGAAGACGGATGAGAAGCATACGGTAGTCAGATTTGCTACGAGCTGGGCAACGGATATGAGGAAAGTCGAGAAGCTGTGGGAGTATTTATAAAAAAGTAAGAATATAAATAATAGCAAGTGCAGATAATATGTAGAAGCCCATAAAATGAGAATCATTATCATGTAGAAATATTGCGTTTTGCAAAGAAACTTGATAGAATACATATGGTTAGAGAAAACTAACTGTGTGAATAAATCATGTATACTCCTTTGTCTGTAATACCTGAACACAGGCGAGGGAGTCCTCAGAAAGGATGGACAACTATGAATTATCTGGAAATTGAAAAAGTAATTGGAAGAGAAATTATCGACTCACGCGGAAATCCAACGGTTGAGGCAGAAGTGCATCTTGTAGATGGAACTGTAGCAAGAGGTGCGGCTCCAAGTGGTGCTTCTACCGGAGAATTTGAGGCACTTGAACTTCGTGATGGAGACAAGTCAAGATTCGGTGGAAAAGGTGTTTCCCGTGCGGTAGAAAATATTAATACAACAATCAACAGTGCATTAGTTGGAATGGATGCAGGCGACACTTATGCAATTGATCAGGCTATGATCCAGGCAGATGGAACAAAAGATAAATCAAATCTTGGCGCAAATGCAATTCTTGCGGTTTCAATCGCATGTGCAAGAGCGGCAGCAGATGCACTTGAGATTCCGCTGTACCGTTTTCTTGGGGGAGTGAATGGAAACAGACTTCCTGTTCCAATGATGAACATTGTAAATGGTGGATGTCATGCACTTTCTTCCGGACTGGATGTGCAGGAGTTCATGATCATGCCGGTTGGAGCGCCGTCTTTTAAAGAATGCATCCGCTGGTGTACAGAGGTATTCCATGCACTTGCAGGAATCTTGAAAGACAGAGGACTTGCAACATCTGTAGGTGATGAGGGTGGATTTGCCCCGGCACTGAAATCAGACGAAGAAGCGATCGAGACAATTCTTGAGGCTGTGAAGAAGGCTGGATATGAGCCCGGAAAAGACTTCAAGATCGCAATGGATGCGGCATCCTCAGAATGGAAGACAGGAACGGTTGGAGAGTATAAACTTCCAAAGGCAGGAACAGTCTATACTTCAGAACAGCTCATTGATCATTGGAAGAAACTGGTAGAGAAATATCCGATCATCTCAATCGAAGATGCACTTGATGAGGAAGACTGGGAAGGCTGGAAAAAGCTGACAGCAGAGCTGGGAGATAAAGTTCAGCTGGTTGGAGATGATCTTTTTGTCACAAACACAGAGAGACTGGCGAAAGGAATTAAGCTTGGATGCGGAAATTCTATTCTGATCAAACTGAATCAGATTGGATCTGTATCTGAGACTCTTGAAGCAATCAAGATGGCACACAAAGCAGGTTACACAGCAATTTCTTCCCACCGTTCCGGTGAGACAGAGGATACAACGATTGCAGATCTTGCGGTAGCGCTGAATACCTGCCAGATCAAGACCGGAGCGCCGAGTCGTTCGGAGCGTGTAGCGAAATATAATCAGTTACTGCGCATTGAGGAAGAACTTGGAACAAGCGCAGTATATCCGGGAAATGATGCGTTTAATGTGAAATAACATCAGTAAAATAACCTGACAGTCAGGAAAATCCATGCATTTTATGATCTCAGTGGGATGAAATGCATGGATTTTTGTGCATATATTTCTTTGATTTTCATCTAGATTTTTTTATCTATATGTCATACAATAGAAATGTAATTGCCATCAGGCAACATAATATTTAAAAATATTTGGAGGATTTCATTATGAAGAAACCGGTTCTGGTCATTATGGCAGCAGGAATGGGAAGCAGATATGGCGGGCTGAAGCAGATTGACCCGGTAGATCAGGAAGGACATATTATTATGGATTTCTCGATCTTTGATGCAAAACGCGCAGGATTTGAGAAAGTCGTATTTATTATTAAGAAAGAAAATGAAGCAGATTTTAAAGAAGCTGTTGGAAAGAGAATTGAGAAGATCATGGATGTAGCGTATGTATTCCAGGATCTGAACAATCTCCCGGAGGGCTACGAAGTTCCGGAAGGACGTGTAAAGCCTTGGGGAACAGCGCATGCTGTTTTAAGTGCGATCGATGAGGTAGATGGACCATTTGCAGTAATCAACGCGGACGATTATTACGGACGTCATGCATTTGAGACGATTTATGAATTCCTTACAACACATGAAGATGATGATAAGTACCGTTATACAATGGTAGGTTATCGTCTGAAGAATACAGTTACAGACAACGGACATGTTGCTCGTGGCGTATGTGAACTCAATGAGGCGAAAGAGCTGGTTGGAATCACAGAGCGTACAAAGATCGAGAAGCGTGACGGTGGAATCGCTTTCTCAGAAGATGACGGAGAGACATGGACAACTATCGATGGAGATACTCTTGTATCCATGAATATGTGGGGATTCACAAGAAGTATTTTAGATGAGATCAAAGCAGGATTTCCGGCATTCCTTGAGAAAGGTATTAAGGAGAATCCAATGAAATGTGAGTACTTCCTGCCATCCGTAGTCAGTGACCTTCTGGCAGAGGGCAGAGCAACCGTAAGAGTGCTTGAATCCGAAGATAAATGGTATGGAGTTACATACAAAGAGGACAAGCCAGTTGTAGTTGCAGCGGTACAGGCTTTGAAAGACGAAGGTCTTTATCCACAGAAATTGTGGGATTAGATTATGTGTTGTCAGTTACAGAATTTGTGAATCATAATGATTATGCAACATTTTTACCATAAGAGGAACTATTCGTATAAAGATTTTTGTGGTGGATGTGTTATAATCAGAGACAACAAAGCAAAGATAAGCAAGCTGCTGAACACAGTTACTGTGAGTGGCAGCAGCCTGAGCAGTCAAAGCTCAAAGGAGGATTTTAAAAATGGCAATTTTAGTAACAGGAGGCGCCGGATTTATCGGAAGCCACACATGTGTAGAACTTTTGAATGCAGGATATGATGTTGTAATCGCAGATAACCTTTACAATGCATCTGAGAAGGCAGTAGACAGAGTAAAACAGATCACAGGAAAAGACCTGAAGTTCTATAAAGCAGACATCCGCGACAAAGAAGCAATGAACGAGATCTTTGAGAAAGAAGAGATCGAGTCGGTTATTCATTTCGCAGGACTCAAGGCAGTAGGTGAATCCGTTGTTAAACCACTCGAATACTACGAGAATAACATTGCCGGAACTTTAGTTCTCTGTGATGTAATGAGAAATCATGGTGTGAAGAATATCATCTTCAGTTCTTCTGCAACAGTATATGGTGACCCGGCATTTATTCCGATCACAGAAGAGTGCCCGAAGGGAACATGTACAAACCCATACGGATGGACAAAATGGATGCTGGAGCAGATCCTGACAGATCTTCATACAGCAGATCCGGAGTGGAATGTCGTACTTCTTCGTTACTTCAATCCAATCGGAGCTCATGAGAGCGGACTGATCGGAGAAGATCCGAAGGGAATCCCGAACAACTTGATTCCATACATTACACAGGTTGCAATCGGTAAACTTGAGTGTCTTGGTGTATTTGGAGACGATTATGATACACACGACGGAACAGGTGTACGTGATTACATTCACGTAGTCGATCTTGCAATCGGACATGTCCGTGCAGTAGAGAAATTGAAAGAGAAAGCAGGAGTTTCCGTATATAATCTTGGAACAGGAAACGGATATTCCGTACTTGACATGGTGAAAGCATTCTCCAAAGCTTGTGGAAAAGAGATTCCTTATCAGATTAAACCACGTCGTGCAGGAGACATTGCTACATGTTACTGTGATGCTTCCAAGGCAAAGGAAGAACTGCACTGGGTAGCTGAGAGAGATCTGAACAAGATGTGTGAAGATTCCTGGAGATGGCAGAGCATGAATCCAAACGGATACGAGGATTAAGATTGAATAATCATTTATGATGTGAAATGAAAAGTTGTTGATGAGCAGGGGCGCATGATGATAGTGCGGTTTCCTGTGCTATCAACAACTTTTTTGTATCATTTGTAAATTATGTTAACCAACCGCGAACAGCAACACAGCTCTTGCAACCAACAGTCCATCTGTATTATACTAATAGAACACGATTAAATTCAGAAAAAATGGAGATAGATAGAAAATGAAGCGCAAAGTAGATCTTAATGAAATTTCAGACGGACGTCTGTATTCCTCTGGAGATATGGTTAAGGTGGACTGTCATGACTGTGAAGGCTGCTCCGCATGCTGCCAGGGGATGGGAGATTCCATCATATTGGACCCAATGGATCTGTGGAGATTGCAACTTGGGAAAAAAGAGAATTTTGATACACTGCTTGCAAACTATCTGGAATTGAATGTAGTTGACGGGATGGTACTTCCTAATTTAAAGATGGCAGGAGAGGAAGAAGCCTGTCTGTTCTTGAAAGGTGGAAGATGTTCTATTCATGGATACAGACCGGGAATCTGCCGTTTGTTCCCTCTTGGACGTATTTATGAGGAGAATGGATTCAAGTATTTTATCCAGGTCCATGAGTGTAAGAAGCAGGAACGTGGTAAAGTGAAGATTAAGAAGTGGCTTGGAATTGCAGATCAGAAGAGATACGAAGATTTCGTGTGGAGATGGCATACATTTCTTAAGAACTGTGAAGAAGGAATGAAAGAACTTGATGAGCAGAACGCGAAAGTACTGACGGTTGTGGTTCTCCGCAACTTTTATCAAATGCCTTATCAGGCAGAGGAAGAAGCACAGTTTTATCCGGAATTTGAAGAAAGACTGGAACGACTGAATGCAATGTTTGGATTTTAGAAGTGAAAGTTAACAACAGGTGAAAGGCAGCAGTAGATGGAAAGCAACAGTAGAAAAACACAGATATTAAAAGAAATTTTTGGATACGATTCTTTCCGTAAAGGACAGGAGGAGATTGTAGATCAGATTTTGAATGGAAGAGATGTGCTGGCAATCATGCCGACCGGAGCAGGAAAGTCACTTTGTTATCAGGTTCCGGCACTTCTGATGTCTGGGATCACGATCGTAGTATCACCGCTGATTTCATTGATGATCGATCAGGTGAAGGCACTGAATGAAGCAGGAGTTCATGCAGCGTATATTAACAGTGCACTGACAGAACGGCAGATTACAAAAGCATTAGAACTGGCAGCGGCAGGCAGATATAAGATGATCTATGTCGCTCCGGAACGCTTATTGACACCACGGTTTCTGGACTTTGCATGTCATACAGAACTTTCTATGGTGACAATCGATGAGGCTCACTGTATTTCCCAGTGGGGACAGGATTTCCGTCCAAGTTATGTGAAGATCACAGAATTCATCCGCCAGCTTCCAAGACGCCCGGTCGTCAGTGCATTTACAGCAACAGCAACACAGAAAGTAAGAGAAGATATTCTTGAAGTACTTGATCTTGAATCTCCTTATATAAATGTATCCGGTTTTGACAGAGAGAACCTTTACTTCGAAGTAAGACCAGCGCGTGGGAAGAAGGATGCAATTAAGGAATATCTTACACAGCACAGAGAAGACAGTGGAATTATTTACTGTGCAACAAGAAAAAATGTAGATGAACTCTATTTGGAATTGCAGAATGCCGGATTCTCTGTCGGAAGATATCACGCAGGAATGGGGACAGAGGCAAGAAATGAAAGTCAGGAAGATTTCATTTATGACAGGACAGAGATTATGATCGCAACGAATGCATTTGGAATGGGAATAGATAAGTCCAATGTCCGTTTTGTACTTCATTATAATATGCCGCAGAGCATGGAAAATTATTACCAGGAGGCAGGCAGAGCCGGACGAGACGGAGAACCGGCAGAATGTATCCTTTTCTATTCACCGCAGGATATCATGATCAATCAGCTCCTGCTGGATAGTAAAGAGCAGATTGGAGAATACACAGAAGAAGAACTCCGGGTGATCCGGGAACAGGATGTTCTCCGGCTGCGTAAGATGAGTAATTATTGTACGACAAGCATGTGTCTTAGAAAATACATATTGAATTATTTTGGACAAGAGACAGAAGAACATTGTGGGAATTGTTCCAATTGTCTGGAAGAATTCGTAGAGCTTGATGTCGGAGAGATTGCGGCAGACGTGATCGAGTGTGTGCGCGAATCCAGACAGAGATACGGTATGACAATGATCCTTTCCACACTGGCGGGAGCGAATACAGCGAAGATCAGAAGTGCAGGGATGAATGAACTTTCCATTTATGGAAGACAGAGTAAATGTTCTCAGCAGAGGCTGAAAGACGTAGTTTATACACTGCTCGAACACGGATACCTTCAACAGAGCGCAGATCGTTATGCGATCCTGAAACTGACAGACCGGTCAGAAGAATTACTGAAATCGAGAGAATTGAAACTTCGCTGCAAGAAGTCAGAACTTACAGAAAAGAAAAAGTCCGGAAGTGGAAAGAAAGCGTCTCATAGAAAGGGAGAGAGTTTCGGGAATCTTACAGATAAAAGCCGAGAATTATTCGAAGAATTGCGTTCTATGCGTTATTCGCTGGCAAAGAAAAAAGGAATTCCGCCATACATGGTCGCTTCAGATCGTACATTACATGAGATGTGTGCACTTGTTCCATTGAAAAAAGAGGAACTGCTTGAAGTACACGGTATGGGACTTAAGAAATATGAACAGTACGGAGCAGTTTTTCTTGATAAGATTCAAGAAGTGACAGCAGGTGATAAAAAGGGTTACGGTATATCAGAAGATGCTGATGGAACAGATGCAGTTCAGAACCAGAATCCTCTGGACATCGGACCATTTGGAAGCGTAGAGAATTAACAGCAAAAAAGAAGTAAAAGAAAGAAGTGACATAAAAGTGTCTGTAAAAATATTTCCAACATTAAAAAATTATAAAACAGAATATTTGCCAAAAGATATTTTAAGCGGAATTATCATGGCAGCGGTCTCAATTCCAATCTCTATGGGATATGCACAGATCGCAGGCGTTCCGGCAGTGTATGGACTTTATGGATCTGTTCTGCCGATCCTGCTATTTGCCATGCTCTCAACTTCAAAACAGTTTATCTTCGGAGTAGATGCGGCACCGGCGGCAATTGTCGGAGCTGCACTGGCAACACTTGGAGTGACGGCAGAATCAGCCCAGGCATTGCAGTATGTACCATTGATTGCATTGTTTACAGGACTCTGGTTATTGTTGTTTTATCTTTTACATGCAGATAAGATTGTTGATTTTATCTCGACACCGGTTATGGGTGGATTTATCAGTGGTATTGCAGTGACAATTATTATGATGCAGATTCCGAAACTGATGGGAAGCTCGGCGGGGACTGGAGAATTCATAGAACTTGCGGAACACATTTTTCAGGCAATTACAAAGATAAACTGGTTGTCCTTTGGAATGGGAATTGGAGCACTTGTAATCTTGATTGTATCCAAAAAACTGATTCCAAAGTTCCCGATGGCAATCGTTATTATGATTGCCGGAGTTTTCTCGACAATTGTCTTTCATGTAAACCAGTATGGTGTAGTTCTCCTGCAGGCAGTTCAACCAGGGCTTCCGCGGCTTATTTTCCCGGATTTTACAGGGATCAATCTTACCCAGGCCGTGGGAAGAGCGCTTATGGTTGCTGTTGTGATCATGGCAGAGACACTTTTGTCAGAGAACAATTTTGCATCCAAAAACGGATATGAACTGGATGACCGTCAGGAAATCCTTGCCTGTGCCGCAGGAAATCTTGCTGCCGGTGCAGTTGGATGCTGCCCGGTAAATGGAAGTATTTCCAGGACTTCCATGAATGAACAGTATGGAGGAAAGACACAGGTTGTATCCATTACAGCTGGACTGACCATGGCAGTTGTACTTATAGGTGCAACCGGATTTATCGAATATCTTCCGGTTCCGGTATTGACGGCAATCGTAATCTCTGCACTGATGAATGTTGTAGAGACACATCTTGCAGTACGCTTGTTTAAAGTAAGCAGAAACGAATTTTATATTTTTATTGCAGCAGGGATCGGTGTGCTGTTCCTTGGTACGATTTACGGAGTTGTGATCGGAATTCTGTTATCTTTTGTAGCAGTAATTTTAAAGGCTACAAACCCACCGAGATCTTTCCGTGGAATGATTCCGGGAAAAGAAGTTTATTATGATCTGGAGAGAAACCGTTTTGCATATCCAATCAAGCATGTGATTATTTACAGATTTAGCGAGAACCTTTTCTTTGCAAATAACAAAGTGCTGGTTTCAGATATTGAAAACAGCATCAAAGAGGATACAAAGGTTGTAATTCTGGACGCATCAGCAATCAACAGCCTGGATATTACAGCGGCAGATGCACTCGAAATGCTTGCAGCAAGTCTGAAAAAACGTGGAATTAAGTTCTATATCACAGAACATTCCAGAGAAGTTAACGATCAGATGAGAAAGCTTGGAATCGGACATTTGATAAAAGAAGGTGCTGTGCGAAGAACAATTCTTGCGGCACTTCATGATGCGGGGATTGAGCAGCCTTGCCCATTGGACATTCCGGAGGAAGATCTCGAAAAACTTAAGCGAAGAGAATATTTTTCCCTTCCTGCAGAAGAAGAAAATACACTGGAAGAGTTTGCATGGGCATTTGGTGATGATGCAGTCAAAGAAATTGAGAAACGAGTGCTTTCTATTGTGAAGCAGATCCATGAGATTACAGATCTCGAGAAACTTTCCGAAGAAGGAATCAAAGAAAAACTGGAATTTTGGAATTCACTTGGAGCACTTGATGAAGATGAGTTGCTCCGCAGAATGGAGCTTCACTTAGATGATCTTCCAAGTGATGTAAAAGAAAACAAAAAACTCGTGATTGAATTGATCGAGCGTAGAAGAAGAAAACTTAGAGATCGTCTTCTGAAAGAGCATCCAGAGATTGTTGAGCATATTGAAGAGCGAAGAGAGTGGCTGGAGCGAAGACTTGAGAAACAGAATCCAGATGCAGTAAAGCGTCTGAAACACTGGAAAGATGAAGAAATCTAAAGAACAATCTTTAAGATTCTTAATAAATCATTAGGATTGATGGAGTTCCCTTGTTTCTGCAAAAAAGGAATGCTATGATTAATATGGAAGAAAAAGTCAGGGGACAATTTTGATTGTCCCCTGATTCTAAGAATAGAAAAGAAAAAAAGGGATAAGCATGTGGTCTAAAGAAACAAAAGAAGAAAAAGAACGCAAGAAAGAACAAGCGTTTTACGAACATTATAGCGCGATGGGAAAAAGCACAGATTCCATTAGAAAAGAGTGGGAGAGACGCAAGAGGAATGAACAACGCATTCGACGCCTCAAGAGACGAAGGAGAATTGCAATCGTATTGATTCTGCTCGTTGTATTAGTTCCGGCAGTTTCAACATTTACTTATTTTAAAATGAATCCGATTGTATTACGGAGTAAAGTGATCGCGCAGGAAAAGAAAGAAAGTATAGATCTGATGTCCAACATCCGTTTCGTTGTTGGTGGAAAAGCGAAAGATGTGAAGACAGAAGGGAAAGTAGATACGAATAAAGAAGGAAAATATACGGTTTACTATGTCTACGGTAAACAAAAAGTAAAAGCGGAAGTCGAAGTTAAGGATACAAAAGCACCTGAGCTTAAAATGAAAGACAGTTATACAACAGAACTTCCGAAAGATATCAAGCCGGAAGATTTTGTAGAATCAGTAAAAGATGCATCAGATGTCACACTTGAATTTGTCGGACAGGATTCCTGGGAGAAGAAAGGAAAATACGGAGTAACTGTTGCTGCAATAGATAGTGACGGTCATAAAACAGAAGGTAAATCAACACTGAATCTGGAAGAGGATACAACAGGACCGACGATTGAAGGAGCAGATGATAAAGAACTTGCACAGGGCGATACGATGGACTTTAATGAAGGGGTTACGATAAAGGATGATATGGATCCAGAGCCAACATTGGAAGTACAGGGTGCTGACAAAGTGGATTTTGCAACACCGGGAACCTATATTGTTACCTATCTTGCAAAAGACCGTTCCGGAAACGAGACAAAGATTGAGCGAAAGATCAAAGTGAAAGAGAATCCGGATTGGAATGAGAAAGTTGTTTATCTGACTTTTGATGATGGTCCTTCAGAAAATACCGGAGAGATTCTTGATATCCTGAAAGAGAAAAATGCGAAGGCAACCTTCTTCGTCACAGGAAATAATCAGGAACATGATGCTATGATAAAAAGAGCCTTTTCCGAAGGACATTCGATTGGACTTCATACCTATACACATGATTATGCAACAGTTTACGCATCCGAAGATGCATACTTCGCAGATCTGCAGAAAGTATCGGATCTGGTAGAGAGTATCACAGGAACGAAATCCATGATCATTCGTTTCCCGGGAGGATCCAGCAACACCGTCAGTGCAAAATATGTCAAAGGATTGATGACAACACTTACGAAAGCAGTGAGAGACAAAGGATATCAGTATTTTGACTGGAACTGTGATTCTACTGACGCAAGCGGAAATAATGTGCCGGTAGAAAAGCTGGTTTCCAACGCAACATCCTGCACGGCAAATCATGTTGATATTCTGATGCATGATACAGATGCAAAAGATACAACCGTACAGGCATTGCCACAGATTATTGATTACTATAGAAGTCAGGGATACACATTCAAAGGACTGACTGTTGATAGTGTGGCAGCGCACCATGGAGTGAATAATTGATAAAGATTAGAAAGAGCCAGGACAGGCACAACACACGGTGTCTGTTCTGGCTCTTGATCATTATATCTTAATCCTCATCATCTGTCTGTACAGAGTAAGTCTGTCTCTTTCTTGCCATCTCATCGCTCTCAAGATATTCATCATAAGTTGTGATCTTATCGATCAGCTTACCGCCCGGAACAATCTCCATGATACGGTTCGCTGTTGTCTGTACGATCTGGTGGTCTCTGGAAGTAAAGAGAAGTACTCCAGGGAACTTGATCAGACCATTGTTGAGTGCTGTGATAGACTCCATATCCAGGTGGTTTGTTGGCTCATCAAGAAGCAGTACATTTGCTCCTGAGATCATCATCTTGGAGAGCAGGCAGCGAACCTTCTCACCACCGGAAAGTACAGCAACTTTCTTCACTCCGTCTTCACCGGAGAAGAGCATTCTTCCAAGGAATCCACGAACATAAGTTACATCCTTTTCCTCAGAGTACTGTGTCAGCCACTCTGTGATATTGTAGTCATTGTCGAATTCTCCGCCGAAATCCTTCGGGAAGTAAGCCTGAGAAGTTGTAACTCCCCATTTATATGTTCCCTCATCCGGTTCCATCTCACCGATCAGGATCTTGAAGAGGATTGTCTTAGCGAATTCATTTCCACCAACGAAAGCAACTTTATCCTCACGGCCAAGTGTGAATGTAAGATTATCAAGAATCTTCTCGCCGTCAATTGTCTTGGAAAGTCCTTCTACAGTGAGAACTTCATTACCAATCTCACGGTTCGGACGGAAGTCGATGTAAGGATATTTACGGCTGGAAGGTCTGATCTCATCAAGCTGGATTTTCTCCAGGGCACGCTTTCTGGAAGTAGCCTGTTTGGACTTGGAAGCGTTCGCACTGAATCGGGAAATAAATTCCTGCAGCTCTTTGATCTTTTCTTCTTTTTTCTTGTTGGCCTCTTTCATCTGACGAATCAGCAGCTGGCTTGACTCGTACCAGAAGTCGTAGTTTCCTGCGTAAAGCTGGATCTTGCCGTAATCGATATCGGCAATCTGTGTACATACCTTGTTCAGGAAGTAACGGTCATGGGATACAACGATAACAGTGTTGTCAAAGTTGATCAGGAATTCTTCCAGCCATGCGATCGCATCAAGATCCAAGTGGTTGGTAGGCTCGTCAAGAAGCAGGATATCTGGGTTTCCGAACAGTGCCTGTGCAAGAAGAACCTTGACCTTCTCAGAACCTGTCAGGTCTTTCATCAGTTTATAATGAAGCTCTGTCTCGATACCAAGTCCGTTCAGAAGATTGGCAGCATCAGATTCTGCTTCCCATCCATCCATTGTAGCGAACTCAGCTTCCAGCTCACTTGCTTTGATTCCGTCTTCATCTGTGAAATCTTCTTTTGCGTAAATTTCTTCTTTCTCTTTCATGATTTCATACAGACGTGCATTTCCCATGATAACTGTATCAAGAACAGGGAATTCGTCATATTTGAAATGATCCTGCTGAAGGAAAGAAAGTCTCTCGCCCGGGGAGATAACTACATCACCGGATGTCGGCTCAAGCTGTCCGGAAAGAATCTTAAGAAATGTAGATTTACCGGCACCATTCGCACCGATCATTCCGTAGCAGTTCCCCTCTGTGAATTTGATGTTAACATCTTCGAACAGCGCCTTTTTCCCGACGCGAAGGGTTACGTTATTTGCACTAATCATTTGAAAGTCTCCTTGTAAATAAATTAGAATTGTGATTACGTTGTTATAATTGTCCTTTTTCAAATACGTGTGAATAAGAACATACCAATCCATATATTAACATAGAAGAAAGGGTGCTGACAAGTACTGAAATAGAAAAATGCATACGAAAAAGCAGGGCAAACTGTGTGAAAATGTATAAGAACTAATCCTTGTTCTTTCCATTGTAAAAAGTTATAATGTTACTAAGAATCTCACAATATAAATAGCAGTAGAAAAGAGGAGAAACCATGGCACTTAAGAAAGCAACAATCGTACTGGAAGGTGGAGCAACAAGAGGCATATTTACTTCTGGTGCTCTGGATTACCTTATGGAACAGGATATTTATTTTTCAGATGTGATCGGTGTGTCTGCCGGTGCATGTAATGCAGTAGATTATGTTTCCAGACAGCCGGGACGTACAAGAGACTGTATGATTCCGAATACGAAAGATATGAAGTATATTAATGGAGTGAAAGATACGATCAGGGAGAAAAGTCTGATGAATATGGATTTGATTTTTGATAAATATCCGAATGAACTGATCCCATTTGATTTCGATACATATTTTCAGTCAGAGATGCACTGTGAGCTGGTAACGACAAACTGTCTGACTGGAAATGCAGAATATATGACGGAAACAGAAGATCCTGACCGATTGATGAAGATCTGTCGTGCATCAAGCAGTATGCCGCTTGTAACTCCGATGGTGAATATTGACGATGTCCCGTATCTGGATGGCGGACTTGCAGATTCTGTTCCGATTCGTCGTGCACAGAAGCTTGGGAATGAGAAGATCATAGTGATCCTGACGAGAAATCAGGGCTATCGTAAGAAAGTAATCTCACCGGCAGTGCAGAAGCTTTACAGACAGGCATATAAGTCCTATCCGAATGCAGTCCGGACAATCTTCAGAAGAAGTTTTATCTATAATAAAACGATGAATTATCTGGACCAGCTTGAGAAGCGTGGAGAGATCTATGTCCTTCGTCCACATGTAAAACCAGTATCACGGCTCGAACAGCATCCGGATGTTCTGCATGCATTTTATGAGCATGGATATCATCTGATGGAGCGAAAGACAGAAGAAATGCTGAAGTATCTTGAACAGTAATAAAAATAAATCGACTTGTTAAAAGAAGAGAGAAAAGGGAGTTGAGTTATATGAGAGAGATTTTAGAAGAAACTCAGAACCGTGAATTATCGTGGCTTCGGTTCAATCAGCGCGTTCTCGAAGAAGCACGGGACGAGACAGTTCCTTTGATGGAACGTATGAAATTCGTAGCTATTTTCACAAGTAACTTAGACGAGTTTTTTATGATCCGCGTAGGAAGTCTGTATGATATGGCATCAGCAGACAGCAAAAAGATCGATCAGCGATCCGGTATGACAGCAAAACAGCAGTTAGATGCAATTTATCGAGCTGTTTCCCCACTTTACAAGGAACGCGATAAGACATATGCAGAGATCAAGAAACAGTTAAGTCCGTATGGTGTCTGCGGTCTTGACTTCAAGGAACTGGAACAGCAGGAGAAGAAGTTTGTAAAGAAATATTTCAAAGAAGAAGTAATGCCGGTGCTTTCCCCACAGATCGTAGATGCGAACCATCCGTTCCCACATCTGTTAAGTAAAGAACTGTATGTGGTTGCGAATCTGAAGCAGGGAGACAAGACGATGCTCGGAATCATCCCAGTACCACAATATATTTCTAATATTCTCTATCTTCCGGGGTATGACATCCGTTATATCCGTATGGAAAAGATTATACTGGAGTTTATTGATCTTGTTTTTGACCAGTATCAGATCTCAGACAAGAACTATATCCGTGTAACGAGAAATGCAGATGTATCACCGGATGATGAAGCTTATGCAGACAGCGGAGATTTCCGTCATGTGATGCAGGAGACACTTCATAAGAGAAGAAGGATGGCTGTTGTCCGTCTTGAGGCAGCCAATTCTCTGAGTAAAGAGATGGAGAAATATTTCTGTGAGAAATTCAATATCCGTCCGGAATGCATTTTCCGAACAAAGATGCCGATGAAGCTGGACTTTATCTTTGCAATCGCTGATAAACTTCCGGATTCGAAGAAAAAAACGCTTGTGGATGTACCATTTTCTCCGCAGCCGTCATCCATGCTTGCAGAGGGCAAAGTGATTCCGCAGATAAAGAAGAAAGATGCACTCCTTTGCTATCCATACGAAAGCATGGAACCGTTCCTTCAGCTGATCAAAGAAGCATCAACAGACCCGGAAGTTCTGACGATCAAGATCACAATCTACCGTCTGGCGAAGAAAGCACGACTTGTAGAATATCTCTGTGCAGCGGCTGAGAATGGAAAAGAGGTTACGGTCCTGATCGAGCTGAGAGCACGTTTTGATGAGCAGAACAACATTGACTGGTCCGAGCGTCTGGAAGAGGCCGGATGCCGTGTCTTGTACGGATTCGAGGGTTATAAGGTACACTCCAAGATCTGCCTGATCACATACAGAAACCGTACCGGAATTCATTACATTACACAGATTGGAACCGGAAATTATAACGAAAAGACAGCGAAGATGTATACCGATTACTCGCTGATGACAAGCAGACAAGAGATTGGTGAAGACGCAGCAGTCTTTTTCCAGAATATGTCGATCAGTAATCTAAATGGAGTTTACAAGCATCTGATTGTTTCACCGACAAGCCTGAAACAGAAAGTACTTGCCTTGATGGATGAAGAAATTGCAAAAGGTGAGAACGGAAGAATCATTATGAAAATGAATTCTGTTACGGACATGGATTTCATTCGCAAAGTAACAGAAGCATCTCAGGCAGGGGTGAAGATAGATCTGATTGTGCGTGGGATCTGCTGTATCCTCCCGGGAATCAAAGGAAGGACGGAGAATTTGCGTGTGACAAGTATTGTGGGAAGATATCTGGAACATCCAAGACTTTTTGTCTTCGGAAAAGGAGCAGATGCAGCAGTTTATATCGGATCTGCTGATATGATGACAAGAAATACAGAGAAGCGTGTAGAAGTCGCGTGCCCGGTCTATGATGAAGAGATCCGGAAACGCCTGTTCCATCAGCTTCATGTGATGCTTTCTGACAATGTGAAAGCTCGCGCGATGACAAGTGACGGAACATATGTGAAGAAACCGGTGGAAGACGGAGCAAGTCTTGTGAATGCACAGGAGACCTTTATGAGAGAAGCATCACAGGCAAAACGTCCGGCTGCAGCCAATGTGCCGAAGAAGAAAAAAGAAGGATTCTTAACAACCGTACTGAAGATTTTCAGAAAAAAACAATAGAAGGACGAGAGATGGAGGAGCAGAGAAAGATGAAACCGTTACAGAAAAAAGACTTTGGAAAGACATCGAAAGGGGAATTGGCTACCGTATATACACTGGAAAATGAAGCAGGAATGCAGATCAGCGTATCTGACTTCGGAGCAACACTGACAAGCGTACTTGTTCCGGATAAAGATAACAATCCGGTAGAAGTGACACTTGGATATGATGATGCAACCGGATATGAAGCCGGACTTGGAAATGCATTCGGAGCATCTGTCGGACGTAACGCAAACCGTATCGGTGGGGCAGTGATCGAGATCAATGGAACAGAATATCACTTGACAAAGAATGACGGAGAGAACAACTTGCACAGCGGACTTGATTTCTATCACGGAAGAATGTGGAAGGTTGCGGATGCAGATGATACTCATGTAACATTTGAGATGGACAGCCCGGATGGGGATCAGGGATATCCGGGAGCACTTGTTATGAAAGTGACGTATTCCCTGGATGAAGAGAATACTTTGATGATCCACTACGAAGCGGAACCGGATCAGGATACAATCATCAATATGACAAATCACAGTTACTTTAACCTGAACGGACATAAGAGCGGAGATGTTCTGAATCATACATTATGGCTGAATGCAGATGCATTTACACCGGCAGACGCAGCATCCATTCCGACAGGTGAGATCCGGAGTGTGGAAGGAACTCCGATGGATTTCAGAACAGATAAGACAATCGGAAAAGATATTGAAGCAGACTATGAACCGCTGGTATTCGGAAATGGATACGACCACAACTGGGTATTGAAAAATGAAGGCGAATTTGATAAAGTAGCAGAAGTGGCCGGGGATGAAAGTGGAATCCATATGAGCGTACTGACAGATCTTCCGGGTGTGCAGATCTATACTGCGAACTTCCTTGACGGAGAGAAAGGAAGAGACGGAGCGGTTTATGAGATGAGAGATGCGATCTGTCTGGAGACACAGTACTATCCGGATGCAATCCACCACGAGAACTTCCCGGGACCGATCTGTAAGAAAGGCGAGAAATATGATACTCGTACTGCTTACAGATTCCGTGTAAAATAAGTGAATGGAAGATAGATAACTAGTTTATGGGAAAATCAGTATACATTGCGGAGAAACCGAGCGTTGCCCAGGAATTCGCAAAAGCATTGAAACTAAATACAAAACGACGGGACGGATATCTTGAGTCAGACGAAGCCATTGTCACCTGGTGCGTCGGCCATCTGGTGACGATGAGTTATCCGGAGGAATATGATCCGGCACTTAAGAAATGGAACCTGCAGACGCTGCCATTTATCCCGGAAGAATTCAAATACGAAGTCATTCCGTCAGTGGCAAAGCAGTTTCAGATCGTTAGTGGGATTCTGAACCGGGAAGATGTCGATACGATCTATGTCTGTACCGACTCCGGGCGAGAGGGAGAATATATCTACCGTCTCGTAGAACAGGAAGCACACGTTGAGGGGAAAAAGCGCCGGAGAGTGTGGATCGATTCCCAGACAGAAGAAGAGATTCTTCGAGGAATCCGTGAAGCCAAAGATCTGTCAGAGTATGATAACCTCGGAGCATCTGCATACCTGCGCGCCAAAGAAGATTATCTGATGGGAATCAACTTCTCCCGTCTGCTGACTTTGAAATATGGCAACAGTATTTCAAATTTTCTGCAAACGAAGTATTCCGTTGTATCTGTAGGACGCGTTATGACGTGTGTTCTTGGCATGGTTGTGCGCAGAGAACGCGAGATCCGTGATTTCGTCAAGACACCGTTTTACCGCGTACTTAGCACGATCGATGCACAGGGGCATACGTTTGAGGGTGAGTGGAGAGCAGTGAAAGGCTCCCGCTATTTTGAGTCCTATGACCTTTATAAGGAAAATGGATTCAAGGAGCGCAAGAAAGCGGAAGAATTGATTCAATACCTGCAGACACCGGATGACGAGTCTGTAAATGTAGCAGGAATACAGGGACAGTCAGGATTGAACTGCAGGATCGAGTCAATCGAGAAAAAGAAAGAGAAGAAGAATCCTCCTCTTTTGTACAACCTTGCGGAGCTTCAGAATGATTGCTCCAAGAGATTTAAGATCAGTCCGGATGAGACACTACGAATCGTGCAGGAACTGTATGAGAAAAAACTTGTGACTTATCCAAGAACAGATGCCCGTGTTCTGTCTACTGCAGTGGCAAAGGAAATCACAAGAAATCTGAACGGGCTGTCAAAATATCCGATGGCGGCACCGTATATGCAGGATATCTTGAATTTCGGAAGTTATAAGACACTTGCAAAGACACGTTATGTGAATGACAAGCAGATCACAGACCATTATGCAATCATTCCTACAGGACAAGGATTGAATGCATTGAGTACTGTTTCATCTACTGCAAAGGGCGTGTATGACCTGATCGTGCGCAGATTCCTAAGTATCTTCTATCCACCGGCAGTTTACCAGAAGGTTGCTATCGTGACGAAGATGAAAGAAGAAAGCTTCTTTTCAAGCTTCAAAGTGCTGGCAGAGGAAGGCTATCTGAAAGTAGCAGGCATGCCGAAGAAAAAAACAGCGCAGACAGCAGCAAAAGACGGAGGGAATGTATCGAATACCGTTGATGATACAAACGAAGAGAATGGATCTGATTCAGCGGACCAGAGTTTGGATACAGGATTATTCGAAGTGATCAAGTCATTAAAGAAGGGAGCAGTCCTTCAGGTAAGAGCACTGGATATCAAAGAAGGAGAGACATCACCTCCGAAGCGTTACAATTCCGGTTCCATGATCCTGGCAATGGAGAATGCAGGACAGCTGATCGAGGACGAAGAACTTCGTGCCCAGATCAAAGGTAGCGGAATCGGAACAAGTGCAACAAGAGCAGAAATTCTGAAAAAGCTTGTGAATATCAAGTATCTCGCATTGAACAAGAAGACACAGGTGATCACACCGACGCTGCAGGGAGAGATGATCTATGATGTTGTTGATCATTCCATCCGGTCACTCCTGAACCCGGAACTTACAGCAAGCTGGGAGAAGGGACTGAACTATGTGGCAGAAGGTTCCATCACATCAGATGAATATATGAGAAAACTCGATCATTTCATCACCAGCAGAACCGTTGGGGTGAAAGGGCTGAACAATCAATATCAGCTCAGAGCCTGCTATGAAAAAGCAGCAGGATTCTATCCGTCTGTAAATAATAATAATACGACAGGCAGAACAAAAACAGGCAGCAGAAGTAAATGACACAATAATAAGACATAAATGTAAGTCGGTTCTAGCCGGCAGAAAGGAATTACCATGTTAGAAGCATTAACAGTAAAAGAAAATTATTCATTAGACCAGACAATCGCAAAAGATATCTTCAACGGAGTTACTTATCCGTGGGAAGTACTTCCGAAGATCAGCAGCTTCATCCTTGAGCTTGGAGCTACATTAAGCGAAGATGAATACGAGAAACGCGGAGAAAATGTATGGGTAGCGAAATCTGCAAAGGTTGCTCCGACTGCATTTATCAATGGACCGGCAATCATCGGAAAGGATGCAGAGGTTCGTCACTGTGCATTTATCCGTGGAAATGCGATCGTAGGAGAAGGAGCTGTTGTAGGAAATTCCACAGAGCTTAAGAACGTGATCCTTTTTAATAAAGTTCAGGTTCCGCACTATAATTATGTAGGTGATTCTGTTCTTGGATACAAATCTCATATGGGAGCCGGATCAATTACATCTAATGTAAAATCAGATAAGAAACTTGTTGTGGTAAAAGCCGGAGAAGAGAAGATTGAGACAGGCATGAAGAAGTTTGGCGCAATGCTCGGAGATGAAGTAGAAGTAGGATGCGGAAGCGTTCTGAATCCGGGAACAGTTGTTGGAAATCACAGTAACATCTATCCACTTTCCTCTGTACGAGGATTCGTTCCGGCAAACAGTATTTACAAAAAACAGGGCGAAGTTGTGACAAAAGAAGAAAGATAATTGAAAATAGAAAATGATAAGAATGGCTCCTGTGTGATGACATGGGAGCTATCTTAGACAGGAGGAATAAAGCAGATGAATAAAGTAGGTTTTATCGGTGTAGGAATCATGGGAAAATCCATGGTCAGAAATCTCATGAAAGCCGGATTTGAATTACATATCTATGCAAGAACAAAGAGTAAAGTAGAAGATGTGATCGGCGAAGGAGCACAGTTCCATGAGTCAATCAAGGATTGCGTGCAGGATTGTGATGCAGTTATTACGATCGTTGGGTTCCCACAGGATGTAGAAGAAGTATACTTTGACCAGGGGAATATCTTAGACAGTGCAAAGAAAGGTGCTTATCTGATCGATATGACAACAACAAGTCCGCAGATTGCTGAGAAGATTTACGAGGAAGGTACAAAACGAGGTTTCCATGTGATGGATGCACCTGTCACAGGCGGAGATACAGGAGCGAAAGCCGGAACATTGTCCATCCTTGTTGGCGGAGAAAAGGAAGATTACGAAGCCTGTATGCCACTCTTTGAGGCAATGGGAACAAACATTAATTACCAGGGTAAGGCTGGATGCGGACAGCACTGCAAGTTGGCGAATCAGATCATGATCGCCGGAACACTGTCCGGTGTGTGCGAGGCACTTACTTACGCAAAAGAACAGGGACTGGATCCAGAAGTATTCATGAAGTCCGTTGCGACAGGTGCAGCAGGAAGCAAGCAGCTTGACACATTCGGACCAAAGATCTTAAAAGATGATTATGCACCGGGATTCTTTATGAAACACTTCATCAAAGATATGAAGCTTGCACTGATCGAAGCGAACAGAAAAGGACTTTCCCTTGATGTACTCAGTATGGTTCTTGCCAATTACGAAGAACTTGAGCAGGAAGGATACGGAGATCTCGGAACACAGGCGTTGATGAAATTCTACGATGAAGAACATCGAAATACGGAAGAGTAAAAATTCTGTTAAGAATCAACAAAACAGGTTGAGGTAACAGGGAAAAGAAAATATAATAGACATCAGAGGAAAAACTGTTGAAGAAGATAAAAAAATCAACAACAGGAAGACTTGAAGGAGGACACAAAAATGCTTACAGATAATTTTGTAACAATGGAAATTGGAAAAGCAAAACACATTGCACTCGTAGCCCATGATGGAAAGAAGAAAGAACTGATTGAATGGTGCGATAGAAATAAAGAAGTATTACAGGGACATTTCCTCTGCGGAACAGGAACAACAGCCCGTCTGATCGCAGAGAAAACAGGACTTCCGGTAAAAGGATACTGCAGTGGTCCACTTGGTGGAGACCAGCAGATCGGTGCGAAGATTGTAGAAGGACAGATTGATTTCATGATCTTCCTGTGGGATCCGTTAGAGGCACAGCCACATGACCCGGACGTTAAGGCACTTCTTAGAATCGCAGTAGTATATGATATTCCGGTTGCGAACAACCTTGCAACAGCAGACTTTATGCTGAACAGCAAGTTCATGAATGAGCCTTATTCCAGACAGATTGAGAATTTCAATAAGACGATTCAGGATCGCGTTGCGGAGATGAAATAAAATAATTTAAGTATTAAAAAAATACCTGCAGATATCAATTTTGACATCTTGCAGGTATTTTTATGGATTTTTACAGAAGTCCTTTTTCACGCTTCTCAAGAAGAGCATGAATCTTATCTGTCGGGCTGATAACAGAGCTGATCGGCACATCATGGTTCAGGGAATCAATGATCAGCGCGATAAATTTACTCATATCAGCTTTTACAAAGTAAGGCTTCTCATAAAGTTCCGGTGGGAGATATGTAAGGTTTGTTGTAATAACTTTACTGATATATCCCTTATTGTAATACTCATCGAATTTATCAAATCCGTCTGTGAACAGTCCGAATGTTGTACATACAAAGACACGTCCGGCGTTACGCTCTTTCAGCTGTTTTGCAACATCAAGCATACTTTCTCCGGAAGAAATCATATCGTCAACGATAAGAACATCCTTTCCTGTCACATCATCACCGAGGAATTCATGGGCAACGATCGGGTTCTTTCCGTTTACAACTGTAGAGTAGTCACGACGCTTGTAGAACATACCCATATCAACACCAAGTACATTAGAGAAGTAAACTGCACGGTGCATAGCTCCTTCATCCGGGCTGATGATCATCAGATGTTCTTTGTCAGCTTTCAGATCCGGTACTGCACGGAACAGTGCCTTTAAGAACTGATACTGTGGGTTAAAGCTGTCAAATCCACTAAGTGGAATCGCATTCTGTACACGTGGGTCATGAGCATCAAATGTAATGATGTTGGATACGCCCATTGCGTCCAGTTCTTCCAGTGCAAGAGCACAGTCCAGAGACTCTCTTCTTGTACGCTTGTGCTGTCTGCTTTCGTAAAGGAAAGGCATGATAACATTGATACGGCGAGCCTTACCTGTTGCAGCAGCGATAATTCTCTTCAGATCCTGATAATGGTCATCTGGAGACATATGGTTAAGATGTCCGTTTACTGTGTAAGTCAGGCTGTAGTTGCATACATCAGTCATGATAAAAAGGTCAGTACCACGGATCGTCTCTTTCAGGATACCCTTAGCTTCACCGGAACCGAATCTCGGACAACTACAGTCTACCTGGTAATTGTTGGCCTTATAGTTTCTGTAAAGTGGGGATTCTGTTACTTCGTTGATTGTGTTCTCACGGAAGGAAACAATATAATCATTTACCTTCTGTCCCAGAGGTTTGCAGCTCTCCATAGCAATCAGTTTCAGAGGTGCAATCGGGAGTGTGTTTTCTAACATTTCGATGTTCGTCATTTTCTTCTCCTCAGTGTGAATTAGTTTTTAACTGTCTTAAGAAATCAGACAGTAACGCGAATTGATTAATTAGAATTAACAGATTAATCATTATACATTTAACGTTATACCATTTTTCAGGAGAAAATTCAAGGAGGGCAGGGCGGAGAGTGGACGATAAAATGTATTTTTTACAGAACAAGACAGAAAATAACAAACTTGCCTTTTATAAGGTGCAATGGTAGAATCTTAAGTAGGAAAATGTGCAGGACGAAAAGGAGCGATAATATGCCGAAAGTATTCAATACAGCAGCAATATGTATCCCACAGGAACATTACATGGTTAATCTGGATAGCAGAGTGAGAGAGATAAAGAAACTGGTTGATGCAGGGAAATACTTTACGATCAACCGTGCACGGCAGTATGGGAAGACAACAACGCTGAGAGCTTTGTATAGAAATCTGATGAAAGACTATTATGTGGTTTCCTTGGATTTCCAGACATTTGGAAGTGCTGAGTTCGAAACAGAAAGCAGATTTGCAAATTCATTTGCGGATTCCATTTTGGAGGAGCTTGAGAGAAGATACAGAGAGCTTCCAAAGAAAATGGAAGAATCTTTAGAGAACTTAAGAAGAAAGATCAGTGAGCGTCCATTAAATGAGAACTTTACACTCCGTTTACTTTTTGGATATCTGGGTGATCTTTGCGCTTCCGCTGATAAACCGATTGTAATTATGATTGATGAAGTAGACAGTGCATCGAATAATCAGGTCTTTTTAGATTTCCTGGCACAGCTGCGGGCTCAATATATCGACAGAGATATTCAGCCGGCATTTCAATCTGTCATCCTTGCAGGAGTGTATGATATTAAGAATCTGAAAAGAAAGCTCCGGCCGGAAGAAGACCATAAATATAACAGTCCATGGAATATCGCAGCAGAGTTCACAGTCGATATGAGCTTTTCCAAGGAAGAAATTGCAGGAATGCTGGAAGAATATGAAGCGGATTATCATACTGGCATGAACATAAATGATATGGCACAAAGGCTGTATAATTATACCTCAGGATACCCATTTCTTGTATCACGCCTTTGTCAATTGATGGATGAAAGAATAAGTCAGGAAGAGGCATATCCTTCACTTAGCGATGTGTGGACAAAAAAAGGTTTCGAGGAAGCTGTCCGTATGCTTTTATCAGAAAAAAACACGTTGTTCGAATCTTTGTTCAATAAGTTAAAGGATTATCCGGAACTAAACCAGACCATCCAAACGATTCTTTTCACAGGGAAAAGTATTGCATATAATGCAGATGAGACATCTATTGATATTGCGACAATGCTTGGCTTTGTGAAGAATCAGAATGGAAAAGTTGTGATTGCGAACCGGATCTTTGAGACAAGATTATACAACTATTATCTGTCGTCCGTTGAAATGCAGAGTAAAGATATTTATGATAAATCCTTGCTGGATAAAAATCGATTTGTGATGAACGGGCACTTGAACATGGATTTGATCTTAGAACGGTTTGTTGTTCATTTTCATGATATTTACGGAGACTGGGATGAGAAATTCATTGAAAAAGAAGGCAGAAAATACTTTCTATTGTATCTCAGACCAATTATTAATGGAGTCGGTAACTACTACATTGAGGCGGAGACAAGGGATCAGCGCAGGACAGATGTGATTGTAGACTATCTCGGAGAACGATATATAATTGAGCTGAAGATCTGGCATGGAGAAGAGTATAACCGACAGGGAGAAGAACAGTTGGTTGATTACTTGAACAGCTATCATCTGGATAAGGGCTATATGGTGACATTTAGTTTCAACCAGAAGAAAGAAATCGGAGTGCAGCAGGTAGAAGTGGATTCTAAGACGATTATAGAAGCTGTAGTATAGGAAAAGAAAAATAAAAGGAATAAAAGAGCTTTAATATCTGAAAGATACAGTGGTATTGCGGAAGATATTAAGGCTCTTTTTATGTATAAGGGGAGTGGTTACTGTTCAGAGTCAACCTCCAAAATGCTACGCATTTCCTCGGTGTGGCGTATCCGCCAAATAAAATTTCAAAAACAGTCTTAAAAATGCAAGCATTTTAAATCTGTTTTTTGAAATTTTGCTTGGCTCTGAACAATTACATATTTCGTAGAGTATACAACTCTACGAAAAAAATGAAATTAAGTTGAATTTATGGGGTTTTTAAAAGATATGACCAATTATTTGACGGTAAATACAGCGTTTAGCTTATCCATGTTTTGCTGTTTCTGCTCCATAGAAGGATGCACATACCGGTTTAGAGTTGTGTTAATATTGGAGTGTCCTAAAATCTCACTTAATGTCTTCATATCGAATCCAAGTTCTACGCAACGGGTTGCAAAAGTATGTCGCAGACAATGAAAATGAAGTGGTTCGATCTGACATTTTTTCAAAGTTTTTTTGAAATAGTATTCGATAGACCGCGGCTCACGAAAACTCATCTTCTTTCCGGTGAGGATATATGCTTCGGGATCTATCTTGTGAGATTGGACGTATTGCTGCAAGATCTCAAACAGGAAATCTGGAATCGGAATGTTACGGATGGAGCTTTCTGTTTTGGGTGGAGTGATAATGATTTTTGTATTATGTTCGGAATCATCTGTGTGATCCTTAACTCTGTGTAAAGTCTTAGATATATCCAGATATTGTTCCTGAAAATGAATATCTTTCCACTGCATTGCACAAAGTTCTCCCAATCGTACTCCTGTATATAGTGCAATCAGTGTCCCGATGTTTTTATGTGTCAGGTTTCCCAATAAGTAGTCCTGCAAGGCCTGCTGTTCCTTTAAAGAGAGAATCCGAAGCGGTTTTCTGACAGGCTTAACAGGACAAAGTTCCGGGTTACAAAGAGACAGTTCCCCTTCCTTTTCAGCAGTCTTTAGAATTAATTTGACAACAGAACGGATATCGGTAACTGTTTTCGGAGCCAATCCAGAACCATCACTTTTCCATGAAACCAACAACCTGTTCAGAAATACTTCACAATCTTTATTGCTAAACGTATAAACAAGGCGATCACCAATCATAGGACTGATATAGTGACTGAAAAGATAATGGTATCTTACATAAGTAGATTCCTTGCTGGAAGGTTTCAGCCGTTCCAACCAAAGCAGTCCATAAAAGGAAATGTTCTTCTTCATGCGGACACTTTGAAAAAGACGTGGATCCATCTTTCTCTTTGCATCATTTTGCTTTTTTTTAACAGTTAAATAATCTGCTGCATAGATAGAACGGTATCTGGGACTACCATCTTCTTTGAATGAATAAATGTATCTGGCTTCCCAGCGTCCGTCCTTTCTTTTATAAATATTTTCTCCTCTTCGTGGCATGTTTTTCTCCTCCATTTTGACCATTTTTTTGACGGTAAATAAGTCAATAATCACAAAAAATAAGCAGTACTGTGTGATGAAAAAGATTAAATTTTTGCGTATTATTGATAAGAATACACAAATTTCGACATTTCTGCCTTGACTTGAACTTATAATGAGAGTAAGATATCAATGATTAAAGTCTTTTTAAACCGTAAATTAACTATAAAGGAATTCGTAGAGTTGTATACTCTACGAAATTCAAAAACAGAATAAGGATAGGAATGAGTATGGGAAGAAGACCCAGAGATCTAAGTGGACAGAAGTTTGGACTACTTACTGCCATGTATCCGACAGAACACAGAGACCATAGAGGTTCTGTACTCTGGCATTGTGTCTGTGAATGCGGCAATGAGATTGATGTATCTGCTGGTGCATTGATGGATGGCAATAACAGAAGCTGTGGATGTCTGAAAGACAAGAACCAGAAGCAGATCGCACAGAGAAGACACCTTGTCGATGGAACCTGTGTGGAAGTTCTGGAGAAGAGAAAGAAGCGAAGAGACAACGAAAGTGGTTTCCGAGGTGTCTTTTATCTGAAGAACAGCAACCGTTACCGTGTGGATATCGGATTCAAAGGGAAGCGGTATTATGTCGGACTCTTTGAGGATTATGACGAAGCAGTTCAGGCGCGTCTGGAAGCAGAAAATCTGATCCATAACAGTTTCATTAATATATGGAAAGAATGGAATCAGAAAGATCAGGAAGACCCCCAGTGGGGAAAAGAACATCCGCTTGTATTCAATGTTCGGAAAGTGAACGGAGAATTACAGGTAGAAGCAGGATGTCAGGAAATTAAGACTAGTTGAGATGGACAGAAATGATTCCCTGCAGTTTATCAGAATCAGATGAGCGGCAGGCAGGATTATACAGGAAGAAATCGTCGCGTCGCCGCGTTTCCAGTGTATATGGTCATAGGGAAAGAAGAGAGTCACAGAGAAGGAAATGATACGTTCAATGAATTCTCTGTGATATGGCGAAGCACACTTAAAATCAGGGAAAGTTGAGTGAATAAAGTTATGTGGTATGCAGTATGGGTGCGAAGTGGACAGGAAGACAGAGTTCTGGAGTTATGTAAGACATTCCGTCATTATCATCCAGATGCATACGAGGAATGCTTTATCCCAACGTATGAAAAATATAGAAAAGTAAAAGGCCAGCCGACAAAACAGCTGGCTCACTTATTGCCCGGATACCTCTTCTTTGTCAGTGACCATCCTCAAGAACTCCAGAAACTTCTGAAAAGAATACCGGAGTTCGCAAAAACACTTGGTGATGATGGAGCAATTCCGTTGTATCAGGAGGAAGTAGAATTCCTTCAGAGATATACGGGGGAAGAGCGGATTCTGAAGATGTCCGAAGGATATCTGGTTGGATCTGAACTGGTTGTAACGGATGGACATCTGAAAGATTATCAGGGGAAAGTCATGAAGATTGACAGGCATAAACGGACAGCAGTGCTAGAACTGGAGTTTTTGGGAAGGAAGATGAAGGTTACGGTGGGGCTGGAAGTTGTGAGGAAGGTATAAAAATTTAATGATGATTGAAAAAGTAAGGGGAATATAACAAAATGCCAAATAAGAAGAATCTCCTAATTTATGCTCATTACTATATTCCAGACACTGCGTCAACGGGGCAGATACTCCGTGAACTGGCGGAGGGGATGCTGGATAAGTTTAACATCACAGTTATCTGTGTGGTGCCGAGTTACTTAGGAATTATTGAAGACAAGTATAAGACACAGAAGTATTACGAAGAAGAAATCAACGGCGTGAAGGTGCTGAGAATCCGGGTGCCGGAGTTCAGCAAGACCAATAAGAAGAGTCGTGTGAAGAACATTGTCTCCTACTTCTTTGGAGCAATAGGTGCGACCTTTAAGGTAGGTAAGATGGACTATGTGTTTTCCATTTCTCAGCCGCCGATCCTTGGCGGCTTGTTGGGTGTCTGGGGCAAGTGGGTAAAACATGCTAAGTTCATCTACAACATTCAGGACTTTAACCCGGAACAGGTGCTGGCGGTTGGTTATACCAAGAGCAAATTTATCACCGATGCCATGATGTGGTTTGACAAGTTCAGTTGCAAGAGAAGTGACTTGATTATTACAGTTGGTCGGGATCTAGTCGAGACAGTAGAAGAAAGATTCAAGGGAAAGAAAGTTCCGAAGTGCGCTTTGATCAACAACTGGATTGATGAAAAAGAGATTTATCCATTACCGTCGGATAATGAAAAGGTATTGGCGTTTAAGCAAAAGTATGGCTTGGAAAATAAATTTATCATTATGTATAGCGGAAATATTGGACTCTATTATGATTTAGAGAATCTGATGAAGGTAATCGAGAAGTTCAAGCCGGGTACCAAGACTGCTGATGGAAGGGAAGTTGTATTCGCATTCGTTGGTGCAGGGTCCGTATTGGATAAGGTAGTTCAGTATCAACAGGAACATCACATGGATAACGTAGTCTTTATTCCATATCAGGATAAGGCTGACTTAATCTATAGTCTGAATGCAGGGGATGTACATTGGTGTGTCAATGCGAAGGGGATAAAAGGAGTTAGCTGTCCTTCAAAGTATTATGGCTTGGCAGCCTGTGCGAAGCCTGTGCTTGGCGTTTTAGAAGATGGAACAGAAGTACGTTGGCTGATTGATAAAACGCAGGGAGGACTTTGCTGCGAGCCTGGAGATTACGATACTGTTGAACAGAATATCAGATGGTTTATAAATCATGCCGGTGATAGTGAACTCATTTCTATGGGGCAGCGAGGACATGATTATTTGATTGCTAATCTCACCAGAGAAGCATCAGTTAAGAAGTATGCGGAAGAGATTCTTAATTGTTAGCCATTATAACGATACAAAAGGTTAGGAGTATATTATGAAAATATTGATAACCGGAGCATCCGGTTTTATTGGTACAAACTTAATGGAAGATTTTATTTCAAAAGGGTATGAAGTGCTTAATATTGACTTTAATAAACCTAAAATTCCAGAAAGAAAATCACTCTGGAAAAATGTAGATATTACGGAGTATAGTCCATTTGAAAGAGCGGTACTGGATTTTAATCCTGACTATTTGGTGCATCTTGCTGCACGTACTGATCTGGATGGAAAAACTTTAGATGATTATGATGCAAATGTTACAGGTGTAGAAAATCTCATGAATATTGTCCATAAATGTCCGAATTTGAAAAAGGTGATAGTAACTTCTTCTAAGTTTGTAACGAGAAACGGCTATCAAATTAAAAATCAACACGACTACTGCCCACATACTAAATATGGGGAGAGTAAGGTTGAAACTGAAATTCGTGTGTGGGGTAATGAACCTCAATGTGATTGGTGTATTATTCGACCTACATCTATCTGGGGACCTTGGTTTGGTGTTCCGTACCGAAATTTTTTTGATATGGTTATGCGTAGAATGTATTTCCATATTGGACACATCAAGTGTCATAAAACATACGGTTATATCGGAAATGCAATTTATCAAATTGAGCAACTGCTGTTTACGGAAACATCGGATAGTGAGAATAAAGTTTTTTACATCGGCGATGAGCCAGCTTATGAGATAAATGAATGGGCTGATGAAATTGCTAATGAGCTTGGATTTAAAGTTCCCACAATGCCTGTATGGTTTGTAAAATGTCTTGCTAAGTTTGGCGATTTTTTAGGTTTGTTTAAAATTCACTTTCCAATGCAGTCTTTTAGATTTGGAAATATGACGAATGATGGTATAAACGATATGAGGAATACATATAAGATTGCACCGAAGACACCATACACTCGGCTTGAAGGGACTAGGGCTACAATAGAATGGATAAAGAAGTATGAGGGGAAAAAGTGATGGATAAAAGTTCGCTGCTTGATATTATTGAGCCGAAAGCAAATAGTACAATTCTTATTTATGATGTTCATGCAAGTGAATCCGGTGCGTTGGCAATTTTAGATGACTTATATATTCAGATTAAAGATTATCCTGATAAGAGTATTAAGTGGGTCTTTGCTGTTAGTACACCGTATTATCAGAATACAGATACAATAACTGTGCTTAGATATTCTTGGGTAAAGAAAAATTGGGGATATCGGTTGTTCTTTGATAATATTACGACTAGAAAAATACTTAGAAAATATTGTCCGGATAAAGTATTTTCTCTTCAGAACAAAGGTATTAGTTTTTTTAAGAAAGAACAATATGTCTATTTGCATCTTCCGTTTATTCTTACGGATCATAAGTTTGATATTAAGAAAGATGGAAAAAAACTTTGGCTTTATCAAAATGTACTCAGTAAGAGAATCTTTGCATCTTTACGAAAAGTAGAAAAAACAATAGTTCAGACTGGGTGGATGAAAGAAGCATTAGTAAAAAAAGCAGGAGTAAAGGCTGAGAGAATAGTATTAGATACTCCTAATATTTCTATGAATAATATTGGAGTCTGGAAGGATACAAAAGAGAGTAGAAGAAAATTCTTTTATCCAGCAACTGCTTTTACATATAAGAATCATATGACAATGCTTCAGGCATTAAATTATGCAGTAAAAAATGGATTGCGTGATTACGAATTGTTTTTGACTATTAAAGCAGACGAAAGTGTTTATACACAGTCTTTGGAGGAATATGCAGAGAAAAATCATCTTAATGTGATTTTTAATGGTCCTGTGCCGAGAAGCGAAGTCTTTGATAGATATGCAAATTCAGTTTTGTTGTTTCCATCATATGTAGAATCATTTGGTCTTCCGTTGTTAGAAGCACGGATGACTGGTGCACCGATTATTGCTGCGGATTGTCCATTTAGTAGAGAAATATTAGAAGGATATGAAAAATCATTTTTCTTTCCGGAAATGGACTATGAAATAATGGGGCAAGCAATTCTTGAAATAGGAGCGAAAGAGGATGAGTAAAAAGAAAATTGGATTACTATCTGTATATAATCATAATTATGGAAGTATTCTTCAGGCTTATGCTTTGCAGAACGTGTTACAATCATTGGGACATTCAACAGAGATAATTCGATATAAAAAAACCAATTATATAAAGCAGGCACAGAGATTATTTTATGTTCCATTATTGAAAGCAACTGTAAAAATGAAGTGCAAAGATTTGTATTGTAAAGTTTTTCAAAATGAAACCTATAAAAACGTACTGTTGACAAGAGAAACTGCATTTACGGAATTTATATCTGAAAATCTTCATTTTTCTGACACATATCGAGGAAGAGAAAAACTTACTGAAGCATGTAATAAATATGATTGTTTTATTCTGGGAAGCGATCAGGTGTGGAATCCAATGAATCTCGGTGGGGATTTTTACACTATGACATTTGTTCCGGATGAGATAAAAAAAATCACATATGCTCCAAGCTTTGGTGTGGCAAAAATTCCAAATAACCAGAAGAAAAAGACAGCAGATTATTTAAAACGGATAGACTATATATCGGTAAGAGAAGATGCAGGTTGTAGGATTATTAAACAACTCACTGGCAGAGATGTGCCTATGGTTGTAGATCCAACTATACTTATGGCAAAAAATAATTGGGATGAGATGCGTGGCGATAGAATTGTATCAGATGACTATATTTTTTGTTATTTCATAAGTGCAATTGGAGGATATCGTGAATTTGCAAAGACACTTGCAAAGAAAACTGGTTTAAAGATTGTAACAATTCCTCATGTCGATGAATTTGTTAAAGCTGATGTTGGATTTGGCGATTTATCACTAAATGGAATAGGACCGAAAGAATTTGTGAATTTAATTAGTAATGCGACCTATGTTTGTACTGACTCTTTTCATGGAACAGTGTTTTCTACATTGTACCAGAAGACTTTTTTTACTTTTAGTAGATATGCGGGAGATAGTGCTGATTCTACAAATTCGCGCCTCTATTCGTTTTTGAAATTGATTGGATTAGGAAATAGACTGTTTCAGGATAAATCTGAACTTAGCGAGAGCGATTTGAAAAACATTGATTTTGAACACGCAAACGTTGCGCTTACTGATTTAAGGGAAAAATCAATGGGTTATTTGATTAATGCATTAAATGCAGGAGGAGAGTAATGATTCGAATATCGGAAAAAGAAAGCTGCTGTGGTTGTTCAGCTTGTATGAATATTTGTCCTAAAAAATGCATATCAATGGAGGCCGATTCAGAGGGTTTTCTTTATCCGAAAGTCGATGAAAAAAGATGTGTAGATTGTCATTTGTGTGAAAAAGTCTGTCCGGTTCAAAATACAGTTGCGAATGAACATTTCGATGATGCACAGATATCTATTAATGATTGGACAAATAAAGTTATTGAACAATCATCAGAACTGCCAGAAGCATATGCAGCGTTTATTAAAGATTCAGAAGTTCGTGAAAACAGCACAAGTGGAGGATTTTTCACAGCAATAGCTAAATGGATAATTGCTAATGGTGGCGTGGTATACGGCGTTGAAATAGATCAGAATTGCAAGATAGTGCATTCTTCGTCGGATAATGTTGAGCAACTTGGAAAATATCGTGGATCAAAATATGTTCAGTCATCTCAAGGGAGTGTTTATAAAGAGATAGAAAACTTATTAAAAGAAGAAAGATGGGTATTATATACTGGGACTCCGTGTCAATGTGCAGGTTTAAGAAGATATTTGGGCACGAAGGAATATGCCACATTAGTTGTACTTGATGTTTTTTGTCATGGTGTTGGTTCGCCCAAATATTGGGATATATACGTTGAATATAATAAGAAGAAATACAAGGCAGATATTGATAGGATAAGTTTTAGAGAAAAGACATACGGATATAATAGCGCTTGTATGGCAGTGTATTTTAAAAATAGTAAATCAAGTCATAAAGATCATGATACAGATTTATATTGGACAGCATTTTCTAAGTTTTATATTTTTAGACCGAGTTGCTATGATTGCCATTTTAAAACGGTTCACCATGAATATTCTGATTTTAGCATTGGTGATTTCTGGAGTGTATCTAATCTTGGTGCTGATTTTTCTGAATCAAATGGGTGTTCTTTGCTTTTAGTTCATTCTGAAAAAGGTAAGGAAATATTGAGAAATTTAGATGAAATACTGGTAAAACAAAAGGTTGACATAAAAGAAGCATTAATTATAAATGGAGGTCCTATGCCATCTAAACTTATTTCAAGCTCGCCTGAAAACAAAAAAAGGACCCTTTTCTTATCGGAAATGTACAATTATAGCATAAATGAACTTGTAAAAAAATATATTCCGTTATCTTTAAAGCAAAAACTAAAATGTGTTTTAAAACCTTATTTATATAAACTTGGAATATTGGAAAAAATTAAGAAATATAAGGGAGCAAAGTAATGCCAAAAGTTAGTGTTATTGTACCAGTTTATAAGGTTGAGCCTTATATTGAAAAGTGTATTTGTAGTTTGATAAATCAAACATTAAAAGATATTGAAATTATTCTTGTTGATGATGGTTCACCAGATAACTGTGGGATAATATGTGATAAATTTGCTAAACAAGATAGTCGTATTATTGTCATCCATAAAGAAAATGGCGGGCTTTCGGATGCGCGAAATGCTGGTATGAAAGTAGCTTCTGGAGAGTTTTTAGGATTTGTGGATAGTGATGATTACGTCAGCCAAGAAATGTTTGAACTGCTTTATACAGCATGTATTGATCAAAAAGCAGAAATCGCGGGATGTGATTTAGCGTATGTATATGAAAACGATAACCGAGTCGTATCAGGAAGCACTGGATTGACATATGTGTTAAGTAGTGATGAGTTTTATTGCAGAATGATGAATACGGATGGATTTTTAAGAGTTGGTGTTTGGAATAAGATATATAAAAGGGAACTGTTTCATGAGGTTCTTTTCCCTAAAGGAAAACTTTTTGAGGACATAGGCACATTATATAAAGTTATCTTTAAAGCTCAAAAGACTGTGTATATTTCAAAACCTTGTTATATGTATTTAAAAGAAAGAACGGGTGCAATTACGACAGGAAATTACAAAAGTGGTGATTTAGATCGATTGGAAATGGGGGATAGTCTTGTTGAATATATAAAGAACAATCGTCCTCAGATAATAAAGCAGGTAGTTGCTTTTAAGTGTGTAAACTGCAATTTGTCCGTTGCTAACCTTATGATTAAATCAGATGCAGTCGATACAAAAATTATTAAAAAACTGCAAAATGAAGTGAGACAAAATATTCTGGATATATTGCAATCAGGTATTCAGAAAAAAAAGAAACTGCAATTGATTTTGTTTGCATTTTCCTTTGTTTTTTACAAAAAACTTTATCAGCGAATTGAAAAATAAATGATATGTTCGGAAGGAGCAAGAACAGGTGAAAATAAGTGTAATTACGGTATTGAATACTAGAAACTATGGAACTGTTTTGCAGACTTGTGCAACACAAGAAGTATTTAGGAAATTAGGACATGATGTGGAGTTTGTGGATTATTACAGATGTGATCAGACTATAAAAGCAGGAATAGATAAAAATAGGAAGTTTAGCCATCATGCACCTATTGTGAAAAGTATGTTTATCCCAATTTTTGCAATGGATCAGATTTGCCGAAAATATGTATTCAGAAGTTTTTTAAAACGTAGAGTAAAATTGTCATCAAAATCTTATTATTCTAATGAAGAATTGAAGGTAGATACACCGATTGCAGACATATATTGTACAGGCAGCGATCAAATGTGGAATAGTGCCTGGAATAATGGATTGGAAAAGGCGTTTTTTTTGGATTATGTTCCTAATGGTAAAAAAAGAATATCTCTGTCAACAAGTATTGGTAAAACAGATTGGCAACAAGAGGAAGCTGATGAAACTGTACCATTACTTCAAAACTATGATTACATAACTGTACGTGAGGAAACAGCAAAGCAATTATTAGGTAAATATGGAATAAAATCTAAAGTAATTCTTGATCCAACATTATTGGTTGATAGAGAATTTTGGGTGAATATGGCAGGAGCTACAGCACCTATTAAAGAAAAGTACTTGTTTGTTTATAAACTTCATCAAAAACATGGTGATGTGAATTTTGATGAATATGTGAAAAAAATCGCATTGGAAAAAGGATTAAAAATTAAAAAGGTAGAGTATGGTTTTGTGGAAACTATAAAGAGAAAACACGAAAGTATATATTTGCCCTCACCGGAACAATTTGTACAATGGTTAAGTCATGCTGAATATGTAGTTACTGATTCGTTTCATGCAACGGCTTTTTCAATCAATATGAATCGACAGATAAGTGTTGTATGTCCAGAACAATTCAGCACAAGGATTAGGAATATTCTGAAGTTAACAAATCTTGAAAGTCGAATTAAAACAGTTGAATCAATGCCGGAAGAATGTACCATTGATTATTCAATATCGAACAAAATAATGAGAGAAGAGAGAGAAAAGTCTCTTAGTGTCATAGGCGAGATGATAGGGCAAAAGTGATATTTGAAAATTGGTTTATGGCATATGACTTGTTTTAGAATGGAGGAGCAATGGAATTACTTGCAGGTATAATTTGCATATCATTTGCTGCTATAGGGGGTAAAGATAAAAGAAATCCGATATTTCTTTTTTGTACTTTTTGGGCAGTGTTGTTTTTTGCGGGCTCTTTTTACTGGACTGGATTTAATCGTGCTTCCGTTGAGACGATTATTATCATGATAATTGGAGTTGCATTTTTTGCATTAGGCGGTAAATTTGGGAAAATGCTTGGAGTTAGGAAAATAGAGAAACCAGAGCATTTTCATTCGCTTTTTATAGATTCAGTTTGTATTATTGGCAGTGCATATTGGACTTTAAAGATGATAAAAGCTGTCCCTTATTTACTTAGCGTTGGAAGTTTTTCATTATTGAGAAAAGAATTTTGGGTTATTGGAGGAAGTATTACGCCAGGACTCCCTGATTATATTTTTAATATGTTCTTTGCAAATGGTATTGCACTGGCAATACCAGCAATTGCATTTACTGAGTTGTTTAAGGGGGAGAAAAAAACATTACTTATTTTTGGTTCTATTTACATGTCTATTGCAGCTGCCTTATGTAATGGTGGTAGGCTTATATTTATGAATTTACTAGTATGTGTATTAGGAGCATTAATTTTAAGTGGACGAACATCTAATTTCAGGAAAGCCCTGAGAACTTTGCCTGCATCAACCAAAAGGACAATGAGAGGAATCATTTTTTTAATTATAATTGCGTGTGTATTCTTAACTATTCAAAGACAAAGTTTTGTAAGTAATATTTTTGAGTCTATTTATAACTATTTTACACTGCAATTTTCTTTAATGAGTACAACTGTGGATTTGGTGAAAAGTAATCACGACATAACATATGGTGCAACAAGTACCATGGGAATCACTCAGCCTATAGCGATGGTATTCCAATTTTTAGGAGTTATAGATTATCCTGAAGTGTACAATGTTTTAGCAAAGTATACGTCTCCATACTTTGATGTTGGCGCAAGTATACCATATAATGCATTCGTTTCACAGTTTTTCTTTTTCTATTTAGATGGAAGAATATTGGGAGTAATCTTTTTTGATTTTATTATTGGTATGATTTTTGAAAAATGGTATTTAAGAATAGATGGAAATCAACAGAGAAAATATACAGCATTTTATATTATTGCATTAGTGGCTATTGTGCAGAGCTCTTTTAGATTTTGTTTTACATATCCTTCTAATGTCATTGCTTTATTGGTAATTTGCGCTACTTATTCATCAAAAAAAATTGTATTCAAATTTAGGGGGGAAAAGATGTGAAAATGATTTCGGTAATAGTTCCAATATATAATGTGGAACAATATTTAGAACAATGTTTAGATAGTATTATTTCGCAGACGTATTCACAGTTAGAAATTATATTGGTTGATGACGGGTCAACAGATTCTAGTGGGCAAATTTGCGATAAATATGCCAGGAAAGATGAGCGTATTGTTGTAATACACAAAACTAATGGAGGTCTGTCTGATGCAAGAAATGCAGGGATAAGTGTTGCTACTGGAGAATACATTAGTTTTATTGACAGTGATGATTATATTGCAACTGATATGTATAATAAAATGATAAAAATATGCGAGCAAAATCATTGCGATATCGTAGTCTGTGCAAGAGATAATTTCGATGAAGATGGAAATCACAAAGTCATGTTTCAAGCGAAAAAACAAACTATTTATACCAGCGAAGAAGCAATAGAAGAGATTCTATTAAATCGTAATATGGATTCTGCCGCTTGGGATAAGCTTTACCATAAAAAACTTTTTACAGAGATAAGATACCCAGTAGGTGTATTACATGAGGATCTCACAGTTACAAGTCGTGTTTTTTCAGCTGCAAATAAAATTGTTCAAATTCCGGATGTTTTTTATCAGTATAGAATCAGAAAGGGTAGTATTACAAAGCAAGGATTTAAACCGAAGAAGATGGATTTAATGTTTCAATCGATAGAATTAAAAATGTATATTGAAAATAATTATCCTAATCTTTTGAAACAAGCAAATAAGTTTGTGTGCTTTAATCTTACCAATTTAATGACTTTGTTAATTGGTACAGAGGATAGCTTGTATGTAAATGAGAAAAAAGAAGTTAAAAGAAAGAGTTGTGTTTATTTACGGGAGAACATTTTAAATCATTATTTTTCGTTAAAAGATAAATTGAGAATGTTCATTAAAATATTGCAGATTAGCTAATTAATAGGAAGGTGTAAAATGGGAAAAAGTGAGAGCAGAGCAAAATATTTAGCAAAGAATACAGCAATTTTTGCTATTGGAAACATTGGAACGAAGTTAATCTCTTTTTTCCTAGTTCCGCTATATACTTATGTTTTGTCAACTGAAGACTACGGAACTATAGATTTGATTTTTTCAGTTTGTTCGGTTATTACACCGATTTTAATGTGTAACATAGGTGAAGCAGTTAAAAGATTTTCATTAGACAAAGGAGCGGAACATAATAAGATATTAACCGTTTCATATATTTGGATTTTATTTGGAGTTATTGCTGGCTTGTTTATTCTACCGGTTGCAAGCTCAATTTCAATTGTAAAAGAATATACAGTATATATATATGCGTATACAGTAATAAGTGCGACATATATAGTTTTGACAGATTATTTAAGAGGTAGAGAGCAACTAAAAGCGTACACATTATGTAGTTTACTTACCACGGCTTTCATAGCGGGGTTTAATATTTTATTTCTTGTTGCATTAAAACAAAAAGTATTTGGCTATTTGAAGGCTTATATTGTTGCATATATAATTACAACAATACTGGCATTTATACTTAGTAAACAATACAAGATGTTAGGAAAGTTGAAATTTGATAGGAAGCTTTTTGCGGAAATGTCGAAATTTGCAATTGCATTGGTTCCTAACTCTCTTTTGTGGTGGATCACAAATTCATCAGATCGTTTGATGGTATCAAAGATGATAAGTATATCTGCCAATGGTTTATATACTGTATCATATAAACTCCCATCTTTGATGAGTACTTTAAGTACTATTTTCATGCAAGCATGGCAATATTCTGCAATTAGAGAAAATGACAGTGCTGATAGAGAATCCTATAATAGAAAAATGTACGATGCGTATGTAAGGTTTGTAACACTGACCGCTGCGGGGTTATTACTTATACTAAAACCCTTTATGAAAATATATGTGTCAACACCATATTATAGTTCGTGGCAATTTAGTCCTTTTTTGATTTTAGGATATGTATTTATGACCTTGGCAACATTTACAGGAACCTCATATTATGTTGAAAAAAACATGATAGGGAATATGTTTTCAGCATTGTCAGGAGCAATTACTAATATTGTATTGAATTTTATTTTAATACCTGTTGTTGGGATTAATGGGGCTGCAATTGCAACATGTGTAAGCTATTTTGTTGTATTTGTATACCGGATAATTGATACCAGAAAATATATTAATCTAAACGTGTTGAGAAAAGACCATTGGTGCATCTGGATGGCTTTATTTGTTATGGTAATTAGTGAATATTTTGACGGAATGATTTGTAGTTTAATTCTTGTTTCTGAATTTTTATTTATGCTATTTTGTAACAGAAATATTGCTATTACGGTAATGGAAACTATATTGAAGAAAATTCATCTTGTCAAATAAGAATGATATGGAAGCAGAGGAAATAAATAATGAAATATGTGTGCAAAGAGAATCAGTGTACTGGGTGTATGGCTTGTGTAGAAGCCTGTTCTCAAAATGCAATAAAAATAAATGATGGAATTATTGCTTTCAATGCTGTGATTGATCCTGAAAAATGTATAAATTGTAGAGTATGTGAGAGGGTTTGTCAGAACAATAGCGAAAGTGAATTCATTTCGCCTATTGCGTGGTATCAAGGGTGGGCTGAACATCCAGAAGATAGAGCAGCAAGTTCATCAGGTGGTTTTGGAAGCATGCTTGCTAAACGAATGATAGAATTGAATGGTGTTGTTTGTTCTTGTGTATTTCGTAACGGTGAATTTAGGTTTGAATTTATTGATCGAGTAGAGGATCTTTCGTTTATTAAAGGATCAAAGTATGTTAAAAGTAATCCGGAACGGATTTATGGGCAGATTAAAGATTACTTAAACAGAGGACAAAAAGTGCTTTTTTTAGGGCTACCATGTCAAGTTGCAGCAGTGAAGAAGTATATTGGCAAAAAATATGATAACCTTCTTTATACTGTGGATTTGATATGTCACGGTACACCTTCTTCAAAATTATTAGATACTTACTTACGGGAAAAGAAAATTGACATTCGAAAGTTGAAGTCAATTGCTTTTAGAGAGAAAACGGTTTTTAGACTATATGCTGAAAATCGTATGATTGTACCCAAACGAACGATTGATTGGTATAGTTATGCATTCTTGCAAAGTTTAGATTATACAGAAAATTGTTATACGTGCAAATTTGCGCGAACTGAAAGAGTATCTGATATTACTATCGGTGATTCGTGGAAGAGCAGTGTAGGAAAAGATGAGATGCAGAAAGGAGTTTCTTTAGCTCTTTGTCAGACTGAAAAAGGAATGAAATTATTAAATGAATCTGATGTAACTATTTTGAAAGTGGATCTTGAAAAAGCAATTAAGTCGAATCATCAGCTAATGCATCCATCAATTGCACCAGTACAGCGGGGTACTTTTTTTAACGAACTAATTAAGAAGAAAAGTTTTCATAGAGCAGTGTTTAGAGCTTATCCCAAACTGTATTTTAGAAATCAGGTAAAAGTTATTCTTGCAAACATCATACCTTCTTGGGGTGATAATAATTTTGGAGGGGAATAGAAGGGGTCAGGCACCAATGTGATCAACCTAGTGTCAACTTAAGACAAGTGCCTGTTCAAGTTAATGGCTGACAGTGTGAAAATGAGAAAAGAGGAAGGCAGATTTGAAAAGAAGACGCACTTTAATAGGGCTTCACGGAAAAGCCATATGAAAAGCTATTGATTATTAGAATGCGACTTTTTTGTTGTTAAAATGTGTCCTGCCTATTGCTTTGTTCTTTTTTCGTCGGAATGTTCTTCCAGGCATAATCTGAGATCTGCATCGGAGAGATTCCTTATATAGTCTATCAATTGCAGATAAATCGAAAAGATTACACAGGATTTTGGGAACTATTGTTTTGATACGTCCGATGATAAATGCCCGGTTTGCTTGGTATCGATATTTATTCGTACTTTTAGCGGTAATCTGAATTTCTTCATCAACTTGATTTTTAATAAGAGATGACAGATTTGAAAGAAGTACGTTGATATAAAATTCTTGAAGTACCGAAGTGGTTGTTGCCCCGGAAAATTCTTCAATAGCAAGACGACTTTTCAATTCCTTATATTTTGTTTCGACCGGCCATATGCCGATATTTTAGAAATGCCGATAAATTTTCTATAAGATTCCATGCCTGATACGATGTCAGGCACGGTAATAAACTATCGGCATTTATTTCAATCCACAAAGCCGTTTGATAGTATCTTCGTCATTGGCATACTTGAACACCACATTATCTTTAAAGATAGAACTGTCACTATCGCCAAGCTTATGCAGTGCTCCCTTTTCATTTCTTCAGTAACCTTTGTGTAGAAACGAGTCGTTTCTAAAAGCACATGTAAGGGTCAGACCCCATGAAAGATATATAAACTTATCAAACTATATTGACTAGACCTATCATTAATGATATAATAACGAAAAGTTTAATGGGGTGAAGGAATATGGATCATACAGTAGAAATCTATGAAGCGGAGAAAGAATTAAGAGAGAAGCGTCTGGCAGCATATGCAGAAGCAATACAGAAAAAGGTACAGAGGGATTCGGAGCAGATAATCAAAGAACTTGTAGAAGAGAGATACCGTCAAAATAAGACACAGCAGGAGATGGCAGATATAACCGGAGTGAGGTCATCTAATATAGCCAGGTTTGAGGGGGCAAAGTGTACACCAACACTGATCATGTTGGAGAAGTATGCGAATGCACTGGGAAAACATATAGAGATACGAGTATGTGAAGATAAATAGTAGCGAGATTTCACGCTACTATCTTCTACAATAATCATTAATGATAGTATGATAAAAGCAAACATAAAAGTTTGTTAAGAAAAACGGTGTTAATAAAAGAGTATAAGAATAAATATGCAACTATATATAGTTGCATATTTTGGTCAAAAGATGATATAATGTTGATTAAAGAAAGGATAATATGGGACAGAAAGATAAATTAATTAAAAAACTGAAAGCAAATCCAAAGACTTTCTTATTTGATGAGGCCGAAGCGTTGCTTAATTATCTGGAATTCTCAAGAGTAAACAAGGGAAAAACAAGTGGATCAAGAGTTATGTTTGTAAATGAAGATCATGGAAATATTTTATTGCATAAGCCACATCCGCAGAAAGAGTTAAAAGCTTATCAAGTGAAACAGTTAATAGAGTTTTTAGAACAGGAGAAGTTGATATGAAAAATATCATGGAATATAAGGGGTATCTTGGAAGTGTGGAATTTTCAGAAGAAGATGAAATATTTTTTGGAAAAGTGTTAGGAATTCGTTCTTTAATTTCCTATGAAGGTGATAATGCCAAAGATTTGATTGCTGATTTTCATAACTCTGTAGATGAATATTTAAAATGGTGTGAAGACGAGGGAAGAAAACCGGAAAAAGCATATAAAGGGAGTTTCAATATAAGGATTTCCCCAAAGTTGCATAAACAATTAGTTATCTGTGCAATGTCGCATGATATGACATTAAATGGATATATACAGGAAATTTTAGAGAAGGCAGTTGTTTTATAATTCTTTTTTCAAGCGATGATTAATTATATAGAAGCGAGGAGCATCTTATGAGAAAAACCAGAAAGGATTTTGAAGAGATGGAAAAGAAGAATTCTGAATTGGAAGAAGCATATGACGTATTGGATAAATTAAGTTCAGATGAAAAGAAGAGGCTAGAATACGAGACAAGACAAAGAGCAATCAGAGATTACAATATAGGAATGTTAACCGCGGAAAGACGAGGAATTGAGGCTGGGCGCAAGATTGGAAGAGAAGAGGGAAGAGCAGAAGGAGAAACTTTGGGAGTAAGCAGGATTAATCAATTAATTCTTGAATTATCAAAGCATGGACGTACAGAAGATATCGTGAAAGCAGCAGCTGATGAGGAATATCAGAAAAAGTTGCTGGGAGAATTTGATTTATAACAAGAACCAAGGATGCATACTCGTGTCTGCGATGGAAAAAATAGTTGCGCTGTGTCAGGGGGCTATATTTGCAACAGTCGTTCGAGAAGATTTGGAAAGTCTGTTACAGCGAATATGCTCACAGCTTACTACAGCAAGGGCTGTTGATTCAGAAGCAATGTTTGCTGATTTGGAAATCAGCAAGAACACAGATTTTAAAGAGCTATTGGTCTTGGTCTGAAACAGCTTCTTATGATGCAATCGTTCCACTGATGTACCAAAGAGCATCAGTGTTTAATTGAAAAATACGAGAAGGATTGATTGTCATTGTCCATTTATCTGTTTGGCCAAGGACAGATAAAAAAAGATATCGAGGCACACGGAAAATAAAAGTGTGCTTCGATATCTTTTTGTTCAGCAGCAATAGCAGAACCACCTGTAGCCAGCACAGGGTCAGTTTTTACTTCAGGCTGCACACAGCAGGAAATCCATAGGAAGGTTCTGCTGCTTGTACAGCACGCAGGATTGCTTTAGACATGACACGTGCTCCCAGTCTCCTACGACATCCTGATCTGCAGCTACATCTCCCAATGAGACGGCATAAATACTGTCCCCATCAGCTGAGGTGTGTACCGGGCGGATGGCACGTGCGTAGCCGTCATGCGCCATACCTGCAATTTTGCATAACTGGGATTTGTTAAACTGTGCGTTTGTGAACACAACGCCGATGGTCGTATTACCAACAAATTTGTTTTCTTTCACATCAATATTTTGTAATGCGAGCAGCTCGGAGTCCAGGAAAGTTTTCCTGTCGTTTGCAAGGAGTCCGGCCACTTTGCGACCTGTTTCAGAGTCATAGATATCACCTAGTGCGTTAACTGCGACAACAGCACCAACCTGCAGTGGACCAACCTGAACAGCGTAGCTGCCGATGCCGGATTTCATGCATTGGCTCATTCCAAGCAGTTTACCTACGGTAGCACCGGTGCCTGCACCATAGTTTCCGTCCTGATAGTTGCCGCATTCAGCATTGATACAGGCTTGATAGGCCATTTTGGCATCTGGACGGATGTGTGGATCTGCTACAGTTAGATCAAACAGATCAGCCTGACAGACGAGAGGAACCTTTGTGACACCGACATCAAAGCCGATATCATGCTCTTCAAGATACTGCATGACACCGCCAGCAGCATCTAGTCCAAATGCGCTGCCTCCGGCCAGCACAATGGCATGGATGGCTTGTGCAGCTGCGAGTGGGTGAAGCAATTCACTTTCACGGGAAGCCGGTCCGCCGCCGCGGACATCCAGCCCGGCTGGAGCACCGTTCTTTCCAAGCAGGAAGACAGTACATCCGGTGCCTGCCACGCTGTTTTCTGCTTGACCTATTTTAAGGTTTTCAAAGGATGTGATGGAGATTTCTTTCATGAGTTTTTTCCTTTCATCTTTTGTTTTACTAGTATCTTTATTGTACAACTTTCTCTTATTTCATGCAATAAACAGGTATCTTGAGTTTTATAACAGACAAACTAAAGATTATTGAAGAAAAGACGATAAGCTCATGTGAACCTATCGTCTTTCCTTTTAAGGTTATAAAAAGTTTATTATGAAGATGGCATAATTATAACGAATATGCATTAACTTAACATCATACGGTCATTTGCGAATTCTCCGCCGCTGACTTCTTCGAATTTTGCAAGAAGGTCAGATACCTTAAGGTTTTTCTTTTCCTCTCCGGATATATCGTAGATGACTCTTCCTTCATGCATCATGATCAGGCGGTTGCCGTGTGCGATGGCGTCTTTCATGTTATGTGTTACCATCATGGCTGTCAGATTATTTTCGCTGATGATCTTGTCAGAGAGTGCAAGTACTTTTGCGGCAGTCTTTGGATCAAGAGCGGCTGTATGCTCATCAAGGAGCAGAAGCTTCGGCTTTTTAAGGGAAGCCATCAGAAGTGTGATCGCCTGACGCTGTCCGCCGGAGAGGAGACCAACCTTACTGCTTAAGCGGTCTTCAAGTCCAAGATCAAGTTCTTTTAACGCTTCTCTATAGTGTTCACGTTCTTTCTTTGTAACGCCCCAGCCAAGACCTCTTTTCTGACCGCGGCGTGCAGCGATGGCCATATTTTCTTCAATAGACATCGTTGCTGCGGTTCCTGTCATAGGATCCTGGAACACACGGCCAAGGAAGAGTGCACGTTTATGTTCGGAAAGTTTTGTGATGTCAGTACCGTCGATGATGATATTTCCTTTATCGATTCCCCATACACCTGCAATCGCATTCAGTGTTGTAGATTTTCCGGCTCCATTTCCTCCGATGATCGTAACGAAATCGCCGGGATTTAAGTTGAGGTTAACTCCGTTGAGGGCACGTTTTTCATTGATTGTACCGGCGTTAAATGTCTTATAAATATCTTTGATTTCTAACATGTATCCCATTATTTTGCCCGTCCTTTCTTGAAGTAAGTATCTTTCATATAAGGAACTGCGAGGAAGCATGCAACAACTACAGCTGAGAACAGTTTCATATAATCAGATGGCATCTTCAGCCAGAGTACTAATGCGATTACAAGATAGTAAAGGATTGCTCCGATGAAGACTGCACCGAGTGTGAAGGCAAAAGCTGCTTTTCTGTGTGCACAGAATTTTCCGAAGATCACTTCGCTGATGATGACTGCGGCAAGTCCGATAACGATCGCGCCACGTCCCATATTGACATCAGCTGCGCCCTGGTACTGTGCGTAAATTCCACCGCAAAGTCCTACAAGACCGTTGGAGATCATAAGTGCAAGAACTTTGTTGAATCCTGTGTTGATGCCCTGTGCACGAGCCATCTGTTCGTTACATCCTGTCGCACGGATGGATGCTCCGAGTTCTGTTCCGAAGAACCAGTAGCAGAGTGCGATCAGAATCAGTGCTGCAAGGATTAATTTCAGGAAGAAGATCCAGTTGCCTTCTCCGGTTACATAACGAAGAGAAGCAACCAGTTTGTACTGCATGACATTGACCGCCTGGTTGGATTTTCCCATAATGCCAAGGTTTACGGAGTAAAGTCCGATCTGTGTCAGGATACTTGCCAGAATTCCAGGAATTCCGAAAAATGTATGTAAGACTCCTGTTACAAATCCTGCTGCCATACCTGCAAGAAATGCAAAGACAAGTGCAAGTGCAGGATTCACACCTGCGCGGATGAGCATAACTGCGACTGCACCGCCGGTTGCAAGTGAACCGTCTACGGTCAGATCCGCAAAGTCAAGTATACGAAATGTAATGTAAACACCGAGTGCCATAATTCCCCAGATAATGCCCTGGGCCACGTTGCCCGGGAGAGCACGTACCAGAGTCATTGGATCAAGGGCTGCGAAATATGCTGCCATGATTTATCCCTCTAATCTTTCTTTTTATTGTTTCATATAAATAGATAATTCCATCACCGAAGGTGATTTGGAATGAATTTTGACCAAGTTGCTGTGAACGGAGTGAACAGTAACTAGAATCAAGAGCGACCATTCATTTGGATGAAGCCCGCTCTTGAGAAAAATATGTTCTGTTTAATATCTTCTAATTAATATGTTCCGGTTGAATGGAAGAATCTTATTCTTCGATTGCTTCATATCCGTCTGGAATAGTAATTCCAAGTTCCTCACAGATGGTAGGATTGTACATCTTTGTTACATTCGGGGCACTTTCAATCTTCATTGTAGTAATGTCAGCACCGTTTACAAGGATGTCGTAAGCCATCTCACCGGCTTTGTATCCGATATCGTAGTAGCTGATAGAAAGTGTTGCAATACCGCATCCTTTACAGATTCCCTGCTCACCAGCGATTACAGGAACCTTAGCCGGAAGACAGATGTTGTTGATGATTTCTGTGTTTGAAGCCATTGTGTTATCTGTAGGAATGTAAAGTGCATCACATTCGGAAACTGCATTTGTTACAACAGACTGAATCTCATTAGAATCAGCAGCTGTGTACTCTTTGTATGCGATTCCATCTTTCTCTAATGCTTCAGCGAAAAGCTTTGCCTGATATGCTGAGTTCGGTTCAGCGGAGCAGTAGAGAAGTCCGACTGTTTTAGCATCAGGAATGAGTTCTTTGAGCATTGCCTCCTGCTCATCAATCGGTGCAAGGTCGCTTGTTCCGGAAATATTCATTCCTGTTGTTCCTGTCCAGTCAGAGATATCAAGTGCTGTAGCGTAGTCTGTAACAGATGTTCCGAGAATCGGGATATCACTTGTTGCTGCGCTTGCACACTGGAGTGCTGTTGTTGCATTTGCAAGAATCAGATCCACATTATCCGCTACGAAGTTATTTGCGATTGTAGCACAGTTAGCCTGCTCGCCCTGGCCGTTCTGAAGGTCGAATTTGACATTGCCTTCTCCGAACTTTTCTGTACAGGCATCTTCAAATCCTTTTGTTGCTTCGTCAAGAGCAGCATGCTCTAACTGCTGTAAGATACCGATCTTATAAGTCTTTCCTGAATCGGATCCGTTGTCTGCGCTCTTATCTGTAGAGTCGGATGAACTTCCGCAAGCTGCAAGTGAAAGTGTCATTCCGGCAGCCATAAGTACTGCTAAAATTTTCTTAGATTTCATGATTGTGTCCTCCCTTTTTCGATTTATACAATCTACGCTTTAAACCGTTACGCTTTAAAGCGCTAAACTGTAAGATGTCATGTGTTAAATTATAGCACGATTATTTGATACGTCAAGTGAAAATAGAACAAAAATGCAAGATTCTTGCAAAAAATGTTGCAAAAAAACAATGCTTTATTCGTCTGGGAAATTGTGATATTATAAGATATGGTGTAAAATTAAGAATCATGAAAGTCTTTCTTCTATAATATGGGGATTTTTGCTGCAAAGAAATTAACAGAAGGATTTTTATGGAATTGAATAAAGGAGTTTATTTTTATAGATGAAGAAAAAGCACGAACACATCATAGAAAGTGTGCGGCCGGGAAGTATTGCGGAAGAGCTGGGGATTGAACCGGGAGATATTCTGCTGGAGATTGACGGTCAGGTGATCGAGGATATTTTTGACTATCAGTTTTATGTGGAATCTGAGGAGCTGCTTGTTGTGATCCGAAAAGCGAACGGGGAAGAATGGGAGCTTGAAATTGAGAAAGATGTTGATGAGGATCTGGGAATTGATTTCGGTAAGGGACTGATGGATGAGTATCATTCCTGCCATAATAAATGTATTTTCTGCTTTATTGATCAGATGCCGCCGGGGATGCGTGATACGCTGTATTTTAAGGATGATGATTCCAGACTGTCATTCCTTCAGGGAAACTATGTCACACTGACAAATATGAGTGAGAAGGATATGAATCGTATTGTCCGTTATAGACTGGAACCGATCAATATTTCGTTCCAGACGACGAATCCGGAGCTTCGTTGTAAGATGCTGCATAACCGTTTTGCAGGGGAGGCTTTGAAGAAAGTTGATATCCTGTACCAGGGCGGCATTGAGATGAACGGACAGATTGTTCTTTGCCGTGGAGTGAATGACGGAGAAGAGCTGGAACGTAGTATTCGGGATCTGACGCAGTATCTGCCGCTTTTACGCAGTGTGTCAGTTGTGCCGGTTGGACTTTCCAAGTATCGAGATGGATTGTATCCATTAGAGCCATTTACAAAGGAAGAGGCAAAGGAAGTCATTCGCACGATTGAGAAGTGGCAGAAGAAAGTCTACGCGGAATACGGGATCCATTTTATTCATGCAGGAGATGAGTGGTATCTGCTGGCAGAGGAAGAAGTTCCGGAAGAGGAACGTTATGACGGATATCTTCAGCTGGAGAATGGAGTTGGAATGCTTCGTCTTTTATTTAATGAGTTTGAAGAAGGTTATGCGAAGCTGGAAAGCGGAGAACATCAGGAAGAGATTTCCCTTGCAACAGCAAAGCTTGCATATCCGTATCTTGAGCGTATGGCGAAGAAGATGGAGGAGAAGTATGAGGGACTTAAGGTTCACACATATTGTATCCGGAATGATTTCTTCGGAGAGCGTATCACAGTCTCTGGTCTGATCACAGGACAGGATCTGATGAAGCAATTAAAAGATCAGCCACTTGGAAGCAGGCTTCTGATCCCATGCAATATGCTGAAGATGGACGAGGACATTTTCCTTGATGACTTTACATTGAAAGAAGTATCAGATACTTTACAAGTTCCTATAGATATTGTAAAATCAAGCGGACAGGATCTGATCGATGCTATTTTAGGTGTCGCAGGTCTGAATCCCACAGATATAGATGAGAATCAGATGAAAGACCGTAGGATCACTACGGCTTAAGAGAAACTATTTAAGAGAAAATAAGAGAAAACAGGAAGGTAAGAATAGAATGAGTAAACCAGTAGTTGCCATTGTAGGGCGCCCGAATGTGGGTAAATCAACACTCTTCAATGTCCTGGCAGGAGAGATGATCTCCATCGTTAAGGATACACCGGGTGTTACAAGAGACAGAATTTATGCAGATGTTGACTGGCTTGACAGAGACTTCACACTGATCGACACAGGTGGTATTGAGCCGGACAGCAGTGATATCATTCTCTCCCAGATGAGAGAGCAGGCTCAGATCGCCATTGACACAGCAGATGTTATTATCTTTATCACAGATGTAAAGCAGGGACTTGTGGATTCAGATTCTAAGGTTGCGGATATGCTTCGCCGCTCCGGTAAGCCGGTTGTCCTTGTTGTGAATAAGGTTGACAATTTTGATAAATATATGGCTGATGTCTATGAATTCTACAATCTCGGAATCGGAGATCCGGTGCCAATCTCAGCAGCATCCAGACTTGGTCTTGGAGATATGCTTGATGCGGTTATAGCACATTTCCCGGAGTGGGATCCATCAGAAGAGGATGATGACCGTCCGCGTATCGCAATCGTAGGTAAACCAAATGTTGGTAAATCCTCTATCGTAAACCGTCTGCTTGGTGAGAACCGCGTAATTGTATCCAATATCGCAGGTACAACAAGAGATGCGATTGATACAGAGATCGTGCATGACGGAAAGGAATACATTTTTATCGACACAGCAGGTCTTCGTAGAAAGAATAAGATCAAGGAAGAACTGGAGCGTTATAGTATCATCCGTACTGTAAGTGCAGTAGAGCGTGCCGATGTTGTCCTTATGGTGATCGATGCGACAGAAGGTGTCACAGAACAGGATGCGAAGATTGCCGGAATTGCTCATGAAAGAGGAAAGGGAGTTATCATTGTCGTTAATAAATGGGATGCCATTGAGAAGAATGATAAGACAATGAAAGAATACGAAGGAAAGATCCGTCAGGTACTTTCTTATATGCCATATGCAGAGATCATGTATGTATCTGCACTGACAGGACAGAGACTTCCGAAGCTGTATGATATGATCGATATGGTCATTGAGAATCAGACACTTCGTATTGCGACAGGAGTTCTCAATGAGATCATGACAGAGGCAGTTGCTATGCAGCAGCCACCGTCAGATAAAGGTAAGAGATTAAAGCTCTATTATATTACACAGGTTGCTGTTAAGCCACCGACATTTGTTATCTTTGTAAATGACAAGGAGCTGATGCATTTCTCCTATACAAGATATCTTGAGAATAAGATCCGAGAGGCATTTGGCTTCAGAGGAACTTCACTGAAGTTCTTCATCCGTGAGAGAAAGGAAAAGGATCAGTAGAATGGAACGTATTATCTGTCTGGTGATCGGATATGCCTGCGGACTTCTGCAGAGTGGTTATCTGGTCGGAAAGATGCATCATATTGATATAAGAAAAGCAGGAAGCGGAAATTCCGGTTCGACGAATGCACTGCGTGTTATGGGATTGAAAGCAGGACTTATGACTTTCGCGGGAGATGTATTGAAGTGTTTTGCAGCAGTGCTCATTGTCCGTGCGATATACCATGGAAGTAATATTCTTCCGCTTCTGATGATGTATGCAGGAGCAGGAGTTACTTTGGGACATAACTTCCCATTTTATATGAATTTTAAAGGTGGGAAGGGAATCGCTGTTATGGCAGCACTTGTGGTAAGCAACTGTTTCTGGCATCTGCCGTACAGTTCCATCCTGTTTTTTGTTACACTGGCATTCTTTCTTGTGCCGGTGCTTGTGACAAGATATGTTTCCCTTGGTTCATTGCTTGCTTATGCAGTGTTTTTTATCCAGATGGTGATCTTCGGACAGCTTGGATGGTTTGATATGGCGAAGGGTGCGGTATATGAGTTATATGTGATCACGTTCTTACTTACAGCACTTGCATGGTACAGACACCGCGCCAATATTAAACGTCTGTTGAATGGAACAGAGAATAAATTCGGTTCAAAGAAATAAAAGAAGCGAAGAAAAGGAGAGATGATATGGCAAAAGTAGGAGTTCTTGGGGCAGGAAGCTGGGGAACAGCTCTGGCAATCCTTCTTCATGATAATGGACATGATGTAACCGTCTGGTCGATCGATCCGAAAGAAGTGGAGATGTTGAGCGAGAAGCGGGAGCATGTATTAAAACTTCCGGGTGTCCATATTTCAGAAGAGATTATGATCACAAATGAGATGGAAGAGGCTATTAAAGGAAAAGATTTCTTAGTTCTTGCAGTTCCTTCTATCTTTACAAGGAGTACAGCGGCAAAGATGAAGCCGTATGTTGTTGATGGGCAGATGATCGTTGATGTAGCGAAGGGAATCGAGGAAGATACGCTGATGACGCTGTCACAGCAGATCAGCCAGGAAATCCCACGGGCGGATGTGGCAGTTCTTTCCGGACCGACACATGCAGAAGAAGTAGGAAGAAAGCTTCCGACTTCTTGTGTGATCGGAGCGAAGACAAGAGAGACAGCAGAGTTCTTGCAGTCTGCATTTAACAGTAAAGTATTCCGTGTGTATACAAGTCCTGACATGCTTGGAATCGAGCTTGGAGGTTCTCTTAAGAATGTCATCGCACTTGCGGCAGGAATTGCAGATGGTCTCGGCTATGGAGATAATACAAAGGCTGCTCTGATCACACGTGGTATTGTTGAGATCGGAAGACTTGGTGTGAAGATGGGCGGCAAGTTCGAGAGCTTTTGTGGACTTACCGGAATCGGTGATCTGATCGTTACTTGTGCCAGTGTTCATAGCCGTAATCGTAAAGCCGGTTACTTAATGGGACAGGGCAAGTCGATGGAAGAGGCTATGAAGGAAGTAAACATGGTTGTTGAAGGAGTCTATTCTGCGAAAGCAGCTGCAAAGCTTGCACAGAAATATGAAGTTCCAATGCCGATTGTAGATGAGATCAACAAGGTTCTTTTTGAAGGAAAGGATCCAAAACAGGCAGTAGATGATCTGATGCTTCGCGAGTCTAAGATTGAGAACTCTTCTCTTCTCTGGGAAGAATAAGAGAACGAAACGAATATAAAATTAAAAGTCATACCCCTTTGTCTGGCTGCATACATTGGTATCAGCAGAACAAGGGGGTATTTTTATGGATTCATTTCAGGTATACAAAGATATGAAAGCACGGACAAACGGAGAAATCTACATCGGAGTTGTGGGGCCGGTTCGGACAGGCAAGTCAACGTTCATCAGGCGTTTTGCGGAGCTTTTGATTTTGCCGAATCTTAAGGAAGAGCATGTGAAACAGCGGACACAAGACGAACTTCCTCAGGCAGCATCGGGAACTACGATCATGACAACAGAGCCGAAGTTTGTTCCAAAAGAAGCAGCGGATGTAAAGCTTTCAGATGACATAGAGGTGAAGATCCGGCTGGCAGACTGTGTTGGGTTCATGGTGGATGGGGCGAATGGCCATACCGAGAATGGGCAGGAGCGTCAGGTGAAGACGCCATGGTATGACTATGAGATACCATTTACAAAGGCAGCCGAGATCGGAACACAAAAGGTGATACACGATCATGCGACGATTGGATTTGTTGTGACTACAGATGGAAGTGTGACAGATCTGCCAAGAGAAAACTATGTGGCAGCAGAAGAGCGGACAGTGAAAGAACTTCGACAGATTGGGAAGCCATTTCTTATTTTATTAAATTGCCAGAAACCGTATTCGAAAGAGACAGAACGTCTGAAATCAGCGCTTGAAGAGAAATATGCGGCACCGGTTTATCCGGTGAATTGTGAACAGCTCAAAGAAGACGATATTTATGAAATGATGCGTCAGGTACTGTATGAATTTCCTGTCACGGAAATAGAATTTTATATTCCGAAATGGGTGGAAATGTTGTCATGCGATCACAGAATCAAAAAAGATCTGATTGAGAATGTGAAGAAAATTATGGCTCAGATGTCGGATCTGCGAAGTATCTCCGGAAAAGACTGGAAGACAGAAAGTCCATACATAGACCAGATCCTGTTGGATCAGGTAGAGATGGACACAGGGAAGGTTATATTGCGGATTTCTTTCTGCCAGAAGTATTATTATGAAGTGTTGAGTGAGTTGACAGGAACTCAGATCCGCAGTGAGTATGAATTGATTTCTCTGATGAAAGAGCTTTCTTCTATAAAAGAAGAATTCAGTCAGATCAAGGATGCATTTGCGGATGTGAAGATGAAAGGCTACGGAGTAGTCAGCCCGAAGAAAGAAGAGATTCATCTGGATGAGCCGGTAATCATCAAGCAGGGAAGCAGATATGGAGTGAAGATCCGTTCCGAGGCACCATCGATCCATATGATTCGTGCGAATATAGAAACGGAGATCGCACCGATCGTGGGAAGTGAGAAACAGGCAGAAGACCTTGTTGCATATATAAAAAAAGAGAGCGAAGGTCCACAAGGCGTCTGGGGAACAAATATTTTCGGCAAATCAATTGAAGATCTTGTGATGGATGGTATGCGTAATAAGATTACGCTGATCAACGAAGAAAGTCAGGTAAAACTGCAGGATTCTATGCAGAAGATCGTAAACGACAGCAATGGTGGTCTGGTCTGCATTATTATATAGTGATCGTGAGCTTTTTTTTTACAGGAAAATATGATAAGATAAACAGTAAGTAAAATATGCAAAAGAAAGCGAGGAATTCAGTGTTGCTGAATCACCAACAGAGAAAGATTCTTGAATTATTGTGTAAAACAGAACATGTGACTGCGAGTGAACTGGCTGGTCAGCTTGGAATTGGCGTGAAGACGGTAAGAGTCAGGATCAAGGAACTGAATCCGGAGCTTGAGAAGAAAGGAATCCAGATTTTATCAAAGTCCAGGTACGGATATTATTTGGATCCAAGACAACCGGAAGGTATCGAAGGACTGCTGAATCCGAAGGAGAATGAAGATCCGGTGATTCCGTCGAATAATCAGGAGAGAGTACATTTTCTCCTTGCATATCTTCTGAACAGAACGGAATATATCAAGTCAGAGGAGTTGTGTGATTTCCTTTATATTTCTAAGGGGACGCTGACGAATACACTCCGGCAAGTTGAGGAAACTTATCAGAAGTATGGTATTACAGTTCATAAGAAGCCGGGATATGGTATCCGTGTGGAAGGCAGTGAATTTAATCTTCGTCAGTGTATGGTGGATGTCTTTGTAAAGCAGGACAGTCTGGAAGGAATTGGAAGACGGCATCAGACGGATGAGATCGAGACACTGGGGAAAATGGTCTATCAGTGTCTGAAGAAATATGAAATCGAACTTTCTGAGATTGCTTACAATGACTTTGTGGAACATATTTATGTGGCGATGCGAAGGATACGTCAGGAGAAATATGTTGAACCGCAGGCAGCGGATATGCTTGGAAGAAAAGAGAAGCAGTTTGTGGAAGAACTGACAGAGCTGGTGGGCACGCATTATCAGATTCATTTTTCTCAGGATGAGAAGAATTATCTGACACTGCAGCTTGTGGGGAAGGTTTATATCGACAGTGAGACAGAACAGGAAAATTTCGTGATGCAAAGCGAGATCGACCGTCTTATTACTGAGATGCTGGAGATGATCTACAGGGAATTCCATGTTGATTTCAGGAATGATTTTCATCTGCGTATGGAGCTGAACCGACATATGGTTCCGTTTGTCCTTCGTATGAAATATCATATGATCCTGCGAAACCCGATGCTGGAAGAGATCCGTAAGAATTATGTGCTTTCTTATACGATGGCGTCCCAGGCGGCAATTGCACTGGGGGAATATTTTCAGCAGTCGATTTCAGAAGATGAGATTGCCGGACTCGCAGAGGTTCTTGAACTGGCTTTGGAGCAGCAGAAGAATGAACAGAAGAAGTTTTCGATTCTGATCGTATGTGCATCTGGGAAGACGAGTTCAGAAATTCTCAGATATAAGTACAGCAGAGAATTTAAAGAGTATATTGAAAAGATTTATGTATGTAATCTTTATGAACTGGAGAACTTTCCGTTTGAAAAAGTGGATTATGTATTTACAACGGTACATATCTCTTCTTATGTACCGGTACCGATTTTGGAGATTGGTTCCTTTCTGCAGGACAATGACATTGACAGGGTGAGAAAGCTTTTTGTAAGAGAGAGTAAGGATTTTCTGCAGAAATATTTTAAGAAGGAATTATTTTTTACGGATGTGGAAGGAAAGACGAAGGATGAGGTTCTGAAGAACCTGTGCCGGAAGGTTGAGCAGGAGAAGGGACTTCCGGAGACATTCACTGCATCTGTTTTGAAGAGAGAGGAACTTACACCAACAGATTATGGTAATTTGGTGGCACTTCCACACCCGGAGCGTGCCTTCCAGGAGTGTGCTTTTGTTGCAGTGGCAGTTCTGAAAGAACCGATATTCTGGTTCCGGCAGAAGGTGCAGGTCGTATTTTTGACGGCGATCGGAAGGGAAGAGGATGAGAATCTGCAGCAGTTCTATGAGGCAACGACAGATCTGATCCTTCGTCCGGCAGATGTGCAGAATCTGATTCGCCATCCGGATTATGACAGGTTGATCCAGTTATTGCGCAGAGCAGAAGAATAAAATGTATTTAATCTCCTTGACGAATGTGATCATATATTCAGTGATTCAAAAGTGTTACTGTTCACACGATGTGTGAACAGCAACGCATCTCGCCATTTTAAATCGCCTTTGGCGATGGGGCGAGATGCATT